>Ga0209249_1000732_pt1 | contig 36988 bp, 27 predicted proteins | sample SaaInlV_200m_DNA_4_FD_184653 | JGI IMG/M metagenome (GOLD analysis project Ga0209249, IMG submission 184653) | Marine microbial communities from expanding oxygen minimum zones in the Saanich Inlet - SI037_S3LV_200m_DNA (SPAdes) (version 2) | ecosystem: Environmental > Aquatic > Marine >...
AATCGAAATATTCAAATAACTCTTCTGGCAGTAAGTGGCGTAGTAGTATTTCCATTTCCATGGATGAAAGATAAAAGAAAACTTTTTATCCCACCAACCCGATAATTAAACTGATCCGTTAGTAGCTTCATTTTCAAAAGAATTTTAGCCATACTTCCTCTGGGAAAGCTTAGCATCGTTCGCTTTTTTTTCATAATTTTGAACAGTTTAGATTAAATACTAATTTAAATTTACCAGAAAACCGGAGAGCATGCACGCTCGCCGGTTTTCGCTTTTATTATCTCATATGTAATTCGTTTAATTTTTTATCAATATAAATTTTGTTCCCATTAATTCGGTATTCAATATTTGTCACATCGGATAACGTTATCATCACATCCTGCAATGATTCTTTTAAATCAAGTTTTCCGGTTATTAGTTCGGATGAAAGGAAATTTTGGGAAGTCCTTATTTCAACATTATAATATCGTTCTAATTTTGCAAAAACAGATTGTAAGCTTTCGTGAGAAAATTGCAACCAGCCCTCTGTCCAGGCAATGTACAATTCAGCATTGGGCTCCTCAGAAACTATCACATCATTTTTTTGCTTTTGAAAACTAGCTCTCTGGTAGGGTTTTAATATTATCTCGCTTCTCCCCAATCCCAAAGAATTAGGTTTACTAACAGCAACACTCCCATTAATAAGTATCGTTTCAATATTTTCGTCAGAAGAATATGCGGAAATATCAAATAACGTTCCTAATACTTTTATTTCAAGTTGACCAGCTTTTACAATAAAAGGCTGATTTTCGTCGCTAACCACTTTAAAACAGGCCTCACCTTCAAGATAAACTTCCCTGGTTTTTTTTGTAAATTTTGAAGGAAATGCAAGACGACTACCCGCATTTAACCATACTATTGTACCATCGGCGAGTAATAACTCGGATTTTTTCCCGTAAGGAATAATTACTTCATTCATTTGAACTACATTATCGAGTTCATTTTCTTTTTTGGACAAATCAATTATGCTGTCATTATTAATTTTTAACTCATTTTCATTATTCAATGAGATAGTTGAATTATCACTGTTTAATTGAATTTCTTCACCATCTGAAAGAACTAATCTGGCTTCGTTGCCTTGCGTTACATTTTCTGAAGATACAAATTGGTAATCAGTGTCCTTTTCATTTAAATAGAAGTAACCGATAGTTCCTGCTGAAAAAATTAATAAAACTGAGGCAGCCCAACTGAGACCTCTGCGACGTTTTATAGTTCGGACTTTTTTCTTGTGTTGTTGCTCAAAACGATAAATGTTATGCCCCATTTTCAGAATCGATTCTTCATCTAAAACTTCATAGTTATCGCGAAGCAATAATATGGTCCTTCTGGCTTTTTTTACTTTCTCTTTAATTACTGGATTATCTACAATAAATTTTTTCCATTCATTTTTATTGCTCCCTCTTAGAACCCAAGCAATAAAATGTTTGTCTTCTATTAGCTCCTCAAAACTATATTTTTTATATTTTTCTTTCATTAAACGTACACTGTTATATAAACTTATATTCTATTTTTACTGATAAGTAATTAGAAAAAAAACACCCTTATAATATTATTAACCGGGTGCTCTTTTTCATTAACTAACCAAACTTAAACTATCACCCTATAATTAAACAAAACGATTCATTATTAATTCCCTATTTATATTAAGGGGAAAAATTGAAGATTGTGGACAATAAATTTAAATTATTTTTTTTGAGACGAAAAATTTTTTGGAAAGAACCCGAAAAACAAAAGAAAAATATCGGAACTCACCAAACATTTTTTTAACGATTTTAATGCCCTGAAAACTAATTTCCGGGCAGAATCGTATTTGAGTGACATGATTTGACAAATCTGCTCATATTCAAAATCGCAGGTAAAACGGTAAAAAAGTATTTCACGTTGTTTTGGGCTTAATTCCCTAAGTGCTTTCTGAACAATTTTTTCACGGTGGGTTAATTCCTCTTTGCATATTAAATCATGTTCGACGGAATACACAATTTCGGCTTCGATATTTTTTCCCATTCCACCATCAACAAACAAAATTTGTTTCCGAAGGTTTTTAACTAATTTTCTTTTGAATGAAGTAATTAGATAAAATCTAATATTATCTGTTTTCCCCAAATTTTCGCGCGTCCTTATTAAATCAAAAAACAGATCCTGGATAGTATCTTTTATTATTTCATTGTTCTTGGAAAACTTTTTCCCGTACCGAAAAAGAAGTTGAACATGCTGACAATAAATATGAGATAAAACGCAGTTCTCACCTTTCTTGAAATCATTCCATATTTTAATGTCTATGTTCATATTTCTGATGATACATCAAATATATAGGCAAACAATACAAGTTCAAAATTATATCAGCTTTATTTGACATCCTGTATGAAGTCTTTTTAGCCTAATTAATTCATAAACTCAAATTTATTCAATATTTCTGGGCTGTTAATTATGCTAACCTCAAATTCCTCAATAAATTTTGTTTTTACATCAGACTTGGTATGGTCTTTATGTTTTCCTGCCAACCTGTTTCGGGATCTATTTTTTAGTGAGCTACCCTGTGCCAAGAGTGAAGGGATTTCTCGAAATTCTTTAAAAGAGCTTTCTAAATCCAATTACATCTTTTACTTCATTCAAGGTTCTCGAAGCCGACTCGCGCGCTTTTTCAGCACCCATTTTAGCCACTTTTGCCAAATAAGCATCATCTTCTAATATCTCAATTATTCTTTCGCGTATCGGAGATGTGTAAGCAATAATATCTTCCGCCAAATGTTTTTTCAAATCGCCGTAGCGGATCTCACAATTGTTGTACAAACCATCGAAATGAGTAACTGTATCTGCGGTTGAAACAATTTTCATTAATGTGAAAAGATTTTGAATCGCTTCCGGTTTTTGCTGATTCATTTCTGTTGGCCCCGAATCGGTTACTGCACGCATCACTTTTTTACGAATTGATTTTGGGTCTTCAAAAAGATTAATAGCATTTCCTTCCGATTTTCCCATTTTCCCACTGCCATCTAATCCGGGAACTTTAATCATGTCGCCACCACCAAAAGTATAAGGTTGTGGAATTGGAAATACTTCTTTGTTGTACATCCTGTTAAAACGTTTGGCAAACTTGCGCGCCATTTCGAGGTTTTGTTCCTGATCTTTTCCAACTGGCACAAAATTGGCTTTATGAATTATTATATCGGCGGCCATTAAAACAGGGTAAGTTAACAGTCCGGCATTTACGTTATCGGGTTGCTGGCGCGCTTTGTCTTTAAACGAAGTAGTGCGCTCAAGCTCTCCTAAATATGCATTCATGTTTAAAAAAGCATATAATTCCGATACTTCCGGAACATCGCTTTGAATAAAAATGGTTGCTTTTTCAGGGTCAATTCCGCAAGCTAAATATTCTGCAAGAACCTGCCTTACACCCGACTGTAAATTTTCGGGAGTAGGATGAGTTGTTAACGAATGTATATCGGCAATAAAAAAGAAGCAGTTGTAATCGTCCTGCATCCGAAGAAAATTCTGTACCGCACCAAAATAATTTCCAAGGTGTAAATACCCGGTTGGTCGAATTCCGCTTAAAACAGTTTGCTTGTTCATTTTAAGTTTTTAAAATCGATGCAAAAATAGGTATTCAAGTTGAAAGGCAAAATACAAATGAAGTTTGTGTGAAATAAATTTAATTCAATCGTGTTATTTGATTTTCAAAAAAGTAAATCTATTGATTTTCGATTGTATTGCTTATTTGTATTTTTACACAAAACTAAAACCAATGAAGCGTTTCTTTTTAATTATCACAATTATTTTTTTAATTTCATTTTTAGGGAAAGCCCAAAATTTTTCAGACGGGTTTAATTTTAACCTTCGTTACGACGATTCAACAACCGTTGATTTTTTGCCGCAGTTTCCAAAAAAAGCAATCGGAGAAACCGATTTTATTTCATCTGATAATTCAGGTAATTTTATACTAAATGGTGAACCCATCAGGTTTTTCGGAGGAAATTTAACAACTCAAGGAGCTTTTCCAACAAAAAGTGATGCCGAAAAAATTACAGGACGAATGCGAAAAATGGGCATTAATTTAATTCGTTTTCACCATATAGACAATCCGTGGAGCAATGGCAGTTTATTTTATGGAGTTACGGGCACCCGAAAATTTAATCCGGTTTTGTTGGATCGATTAGACTATTTGATTTATCAACTAAAAGAGAACGGAATTTATGTGAACATGAACTTAAATGTTTCGAGAACTTTCGAAAATTCCGACGGAGTTTATGCTGCCGATTCGCTCAGCGATTTTGGAAAAGGAATTACACTTTTTAATCGCCAAATGATTGAACTTGAAAAAGAATATGCGCAAAAATTACTCGGTCATGTTAATCCTTATACCGGAATTCCATTGGCGCAGGATCCTGTCTTGGCAATGGTTGAGATTGTTAATGAAAACTCCTTGTTCAGACGTTGGTACGGTGACGATTTAAAACCAATTTCAGAAGGTGGATCGTTGCCGCTTTTATATTCTTTAGAATTGGATAGTTTATGGCGCGATTTTCTATTTAAGAAATATAATTCTACCGAAAACCTGAGAAATACCTGGAATAGCAGTCGTTTAATTGGAGACACTATTTTTAAAGATGATTTTGAAAGTGGGCTTAATACACAAATTTGGCAGTTGGAAGAACATGATGTGGCACAAGCTTCATTCGAACTAAATACAAATGGAGGCAACTCGGAGGTTTTGGTAAAAACCGTTGCAAATGGAACGGAAACCTGGCACATTACATTTAAAAATGTTGGAAATTCTGCTCAAAAAGATAGTATTTACGAACTTCATTTTCGAGCGAAATGTAACGAACAAGCGAAAATGTCTGTTGGTTTTCAACGAAATAATTCTCCCTGGACTTATTATAACGGAACCACCGTGGATCTTGATACCACTTATAAATCATATAAAGCAATTTTTAAAGCTCCTGAAAACAACAACGGAAACCTTCGAATGTATTTCAGGTTTGATTACCATTTAGGTGAATTTTTTATTGATGACGTTGTATTTAAAAAAGTTAGTACAACTGGGTTAAATGAAGAAGAGTCGTTTGAAAATAATAATATCCAACGCATTTCTTTTAACGAAATTAACGCTTATTCACCTTTACGAACTTATGATTTAACCGAGTTTTATGCAGAAACTCAAGTCGATTTTCTAAATGAAATGAAAAATTGGTTAGAAGATACTTTGGGAGTTGATGTACCGCTTGCAGGAACAAATTGGTACACAGGGCCAGAAGATGTTTATGTGCAAAATACATTAGATTATTTAGATAATCATGCTTATTGGGATCATCCACAATTTCCGAACCAGCCCTGGTCGCAAACAGACTGGAAAATAAAAAATATTCCGATGATGACTGCCAGCAGTTCTACAATTGAAAACCTGTTTAATGGATTGAATGTTAAAAATAAACCTTTCACAGTAAGCGAATATAACCATGGTTACCCAAACCAGTTTCAAGCCGAGTTGCTGCCCATGATTACTTCGTACCTCTCTTTTAATGGTGCCGATGGAATTATGTTTTTTACTTACAGTGGATCGTGGGATTGGGATGTTGATGCAGTTTACGGGTATTTCGACTTACATCGCAACAATGCAGTAATGGCGGGTTTTCCGATATATTCTTACGTTTTTAGAAATAAATTAATTTCCGAGGCTCAAAACTCAGTAGTAGTTAATTATCAAAAAGCTGACATCTTAAAAATGCCATTTCAAGTAGAAAATTCCTGGGGAACGCACACTCCTTTTCCAAAAGAACTAAGTTATACCAATAAAGTTGAATTAACTTTTAACGAAGAAGAACCTTCTGATTTAAGTCAGGTGCCAAATCCTTCTGCAAGTCCTTTTTCTTTAAATGATGGAGAAGTTTTTTGGGATAAAAATGGAATATTCAAAATTAACACCTTGAAATTTAATAGTATTTCAGGTGAATTAGACCAAAATAGTGGAGCGGAAACCGACCAAATGAAATTAGAATTAGGTTCAGGATTTGGCTCAATATCGTGGTTAAGTCTGGTCGATTCAGCATTAAATGTTTCGTCGAGGTCGGTATTGTTTATTGGCTCGAAACAGATAAATACAGACATGCTTTGGGATGAAACAATCAGTGTTCACAACAATTGGGGGACTGGTCCAACATTAATTGCACCACTTTCATTAACATTAAAAATGAAAAATAATTCGGACGGATTGAAGATCTTCCCATTGGATATAAAAGGAAATCCTGATTATTCGCTTACAAAATATTTTGTAAGTGATGAAAGTGGGTATTCAACAGTTGAATTAAAGACAGCAGAAGATAAATCTGTTTGGTATGGCGTTGAAACAGTTTCAGATTGGAGTATTACAAACAATAACAATTTAAATAAAGAATCAAGTTCAATTATTTGTTTTCCAAATCCTTCTTCAAATTATACAATTATAAAAAATACTGATTTGGAAAATTTTGAATTGCAGATTTATGATATTTCGGGGAAAATTCTTTTTTCAGGCAAATCAAAACAAAAATACCAAATCGATAAAATGGAAATTGGCCCAGGAGTGTTCATATACAAAGCAATTCAAAACCATCAAACTTCGGCAGGAAAGTTTGTTTTCAGGTAAAAATGATAATTAAGAACCATTCTTGATTTAGATTAGAAAGTTGAAATATTTGATTGAAATAAAAATATAATTAGTTTTACGTGCTGAATTAAAGAGAGATATGTACAAAATGCCTTTATACGGAAAAGAATGGCACTGGCGCAACATAAAAATGGAAGCGCGAGAACAATTTATTAACTTACGGATATAAAGGCCGGAAGAAGGGATTTGTTGCGCGTTTGCAACAGGTCCCTTCTTTTTTTTTAAAATTAATTTATAAAACAATAAAATCATGACTAGACAAAAAAAGATTTTTCTCGATGAGTCGGAAATGCCAAAACAATGGTACAACCTTGCGCCTGATCTTCCAACTCCAATGAATCCACCGTTAGGGCCAGGTGGTGTGCCAATTGGTCCGGAAATGTTGGCTCCGGTATTTCCGATGAACTTAATTGAACAGGAAGTTAGCCAGGAAAGATGGATTGACATCCCTGAACCAATAAGAGATATTTTGAAACAATGGAGGCCAAGCCCTTTGATTCGTGCGTATGAATTGGAGGCAGCATTGGGAACTCCGGCAAAAATCTATTACAAAAACGAAGGTGTTTCGCCTGCCGGAAGTCACAAACCAAATACTGCCGTTGCACAGGCATGGTACAACAAAGAGTTTGGTATTAAAAAATTAACCACCGAAACCGGGGCCGGGCAGTGGGGATCGGCTTTGTCATACGCTTGCGCACAAATTGGTGGCATCGAATGTAAAGTTTATATGGTCCGGGTAAGTTTCGACCAGAAACCATTCCGGAAAATGATGATGGAAACCTGGGGTGGACAATGTGTTGCAAGTCCAAGTACAGAAACTCAGGCAGGCCGAAATATTCTTGCTGAATTTCCTGATACTCCGGGAAGTCTGGGAATTGCCATTTCGGAAGCGGTTGAAGCTGCTGTCACCGATCCAACCGGGGGGACCCGTTATTCGCTCGGTTCGGTATTAAATCATGTTATGTTGCACCAAACAATTATCGGACAGGAGGCTAAAAAACAACTGGCAAAAGTTGGCATTAAAAAACCGGATATTGTGATTGGTTGTTGCGGAGGTGGAAGCAATTTCGCCGGTATCGCATTTCCGTTTATGGCCGATAAAATTAATGGTGCCGACATTCAAATTATTGGAGTGGAACCAACCAGTTGCCCAACATTAACAAAAGCCCCATTTATTTACGATCATGGCGATGTGGCTAAAATGACACCACTTCTTGCAATGAATAGTTTAGGCCATAATTTTGTACCTGCACCAATTCATGCCGGCGGATTGCGTTACCACGGAATGGCTCCTCTTGTAAGTGCTGCCCTTCGCGATGGATTAATGGAAGCTACTTCTGCACACCAAAGCGAATGTTTTGAGGCTGGTTTGCTTTTTGCAAAAACAGAAGGAATTATTCCTGCACCAGAGACTACGCACGCCATTGCAGCCACAATTCGTGAAGCTAAAAAAGCAAAAGAAGAGGGTAAAGAAAAAGTTATCCTTTTCAACTTTAGCGGACATGGATTAATGGACTTGGTAGGTTACAATAAATATATTGCAGGCGAATTGCAGGATTATGCATATCCGGAAACGGAAATTGCCAAAAATCTTAAAAAATTAGAGGGTTATCCGATGCCAAAATAAGAAAGGAATTTATGATATTGATCGCCGGGGCATTTTTGTTCCGGCGTTTTTTTTAAAAGAAAGTGTAAATTAAATCATCCGAAAAACTGTCTTGAATTTCCTTTATTATTTCTTTTAAATCCTCAAAAATATGCCTTTTATTCTGAAGTAAATTTTGCAGATGATGTGCAACTTCAACAGAAAAATAATCACCCGAAATGTTACAATCTTCAATAATCCCCTTTTTTACATTCAGCTCAATTGAGAGTTTTTTGCCCTCAATTTCAATTTCGTTTTTAAATAAATATTTTGGTGAATACCCAAAATTCCATTGCCATGTTTTAAATTTTTCGTTAACAAGAACTTCTATATTTTGTGTATCGTTTTCATTCAATTCATAAAATATATTCTCATCATTTTCAAGTTGAACATCAAGTAAAAACTGAATAAATTCGTCAACAGTAATATTCTTTTTCAGGAAAGAAGAAATGTTAGCAACCTCGCTTCGATTCGATTGTACTGCTTTACTTTGATATTTCCCGGAAATAACTTTTATAGCATCACCAAGATTTTTAAGATCGGAATTAAAAAGTAATGTTCCGTGGTGCAAAACCCTGTTTTTAAAAACGTGTTCGGCGTTTCCGGAAATCTTTTTGCCACTAACCAATAAATCGTTTCTTCCTGAATTTATTGCAAGCACGCCAAGTTTTGACAGAGCTGCGACCACCGGTTCGGTAAATTGTTTGAAACTGATTTCAGCCGGGCTTTTTACATTTTTAATAAACGAAAAATTTACATTCCCAAAGTCGTGAAAAACAGTGCCTCCACCCGAAATACGGCGTGCAACTGTGATTTTGTTGTCTCGGACAAATGGGTAATTGATTTCGCCAAGTGCGTTTTGATGCTTGCCAACAACAATCGCATTTTCACTTTGCCAGATTATAAAAATATCCTCAACAAAATTTTTTAGAAAGAATTCTTCAGCAGCAAGGCAAAAATAAGGATCGGTATTTTCCAGGTGAATTATGAGCATTTTGAATCAATTATTTTGAATCCATCGTTGAAAAAGCACGTCGTAAACACTATAGTATAATTTCCCGTTTTTATTGTATTCGCTGTAAACAAGCTCTTTTTTTTGCAGGGAAATTAGTGAACGGTTAACAGTTGAAGGACTTCCCAATTTATATTTTTGCACAAAATCCTTCGAAGTTATTGCAAAAACTTTGCCTTCGTGTGCAATCGATTTTAACAGGTTCCATTGCTGTTTTGTTAACATATCGCGGTAACTAAAAAATACATATTCCTGTTCGTTTAGAATTTTTAAAGCTTCGTTTTTCCAGGTTTCTGAGGTAATTGATTTTTCCGAATTAATATAAACCCGGTTGCAAAGTAACTGTACATAATAAGTATGAATATTGGTCCATTCAAGTATTTCCGCAACTGTTTCTTTACTGATTTTTTTATTGTTTTCTGAAAATTTTTCAATAATAAAAGATTGATATGACCCAAATTTGATTTTATCTAATTTTAAAAATAATGCGCTTCTAAAAAATGGTTTTGAAGGATTAGAGAATATATCGTACATCAGATGCTGCTGGCTTCCTGAAAAAATAAAAACAACATTTTTAAGTTGTTGGATTATTTTGCGTAACCATGCTTCTACATTTTTTTCGGGATAATTTAATATTTGTTGAAATTCATCAATTGCAAACAAAACACGTTTCCCCTGACTTTCCAGAAATGAAAGTAATGATTCAATTTGATGTTCACTTTCAATGTTTTGGATATTAAACGAAACATTGGGGTCGCCAGTAAGGGCATCGAATGTAATTACGGGGCGCAACGATTTAATAAATTTCCATATTTTAACGCCAACACTGGTTTTTTCAGGAACAGAATTTAAAATGGCAGTAGCCAAACTATTTAAAAAATCAACACTGTTTTCAGTGGGCAATATATCTGTATAAATACAAATCATACTCTCCGATATTTTATGTTGCAAATGTTTTATAAGTCCTGTTTTCCCTATTCGGCGAATAGCAACTAAAGTCGTTGATTGCCCACCTGCAATATTTCCGAGAATTGTTTCCAACTCTTTTTCGCGATCACAAAAATAAAGTGGGCCAAAATATCCACTTGTAGGAAAAGGTGTTGTTGGATTTATATTTTTCATTTTATGCAATTTGTAATTTACAAAATGCAATTTACAAAATGTAATTCGCAAAATGCGTAAATATTAAAAGAAATATTAATTCTTTGCCACTTTTGAAAGAATTAAAACTAAATCGACTATTTTTAAAATATCAACTTTAAATCTTTATCAAATGAAACGATTTTCAGGATTATTATTTCTTCTGTTTTTATGTATTTTCATTCAGGCTAAAGAAAAACCCAACATCGTTTTTATCCTCATCGACGACCTGGGTTGGAAAGATGTTGGTTTTATGGGAACGGAATATTACGAAACGCCAAACATCGACAGGCTTGCAAAAGGAGGGATGATTTTTACCCAGGCCTACGCAAATGCAGCTAACTGTGCTCCAACACGGGCATGTTTGTTAAGTGGGCAATATTCACCGCGCCACGGATTATTTACAGTCGGAAATTCCGACCGTGGGAAATCAAACGATCGCAGGTTGGTTCCGGTTGAAAACAATAAAGAAATATCGTTAAGTAAAATAACAATTGCCGAAGCATTAAAACCGGCCGGGTATGTAAGTGCGGCAATTGGCAAATGGCATGTTGGAAATACGCCCCAATTGCAGGGTTTTGATATTGGCGTAGAAAAGCCCGATGTTGGTTTTAAACAAGGTCATTTTAAAGATGATGGTGAATATTTAACCGATCGATTAACCGATGAGGCGGTAAAGTTTATAAAGGAAAACAAAAATAAACCTTTCTTTTTATACCTGGCTCATCATGCTGTTCACACACCAATTCAGGCAAAAAATGAAATAGTAACAGGATTTAAAGATAAACCTGGAATTGATTGTCATAATGATGCAACTTATGCCGCAATGATTCAAAGCGTTGACGAAAGCGTGGCACGGGTAAATCAAACGCTTGAAGTATTGGGATTAAGCGAAAATACGATCCTTATTTTTTTCTCGGATAATGGTGGTTACGGGCCTAAAACCTGCATGAAACCTTTACGCGGTGGAAAAGGAATGTACTACGAAGGCGGTATCAGGGAGCCGATGTTTGTGTATTGGCCGGGTAAAATTAAACCGGAAACAATGTGCGATGTGCCTGTAATCAGCACCGATTTTTACCCCACTTTTGTTAAATTGGCAGGTGCAAAATATCCTGAAAATTACCCTCTCGATGGTTTAAATATTTCACCACTTTTTAATGGTGGAAAATCTTTGCAAAGAGATAAATTGTTTTGGCATTTCCCTGGATATTTACAAGCATACGGTGCATTAAAAGACGAATCACGCGATCCTTTATTCCGGACCCGGCCAGTAAGTGTTGTTCGAAAAGGAGACTGGAAACTATTGCTTTTCCATGAAGAATGGATCCTGGACGGAGGGCGCGAAAAAATTAAAACAAATAATTCGGTTGAACTTTACAATATTAAAAAAGACATTGGTGAAAAAATTAATCTTTGTAATATTGAAATTGAACAAAGGGACGAATTATTAGATGATCTTTTAAATTGGCAAAAAGAAACAAATGCCTCAATTCCAGGCAAAGCAAATTTTGAATACAAAATGTAAAAAAAGGGTTGCTTTTTTATAAAGGAGAAGCACTTACAGTGACAGGCATTTTTATTTTAACTGTGGTTTCAATATCATAATTTGATGTGCCAGCTAATTCTAACAAGAATACTTTATCTTTGTTGGCTTCAATTTCCTGTATTAAAATGCTTGTCCATAAATCACTATAATATTCAATCAATCCGTTGTTTGCAAGCAATTCTTCGGAAATGTCAAAAGCAGTTATCATTGCAGGTTCGATATCGGGACTTGTTTGAATTCCGTATTTTAACATGCAAGTCAATATTTTATTTCCATCAACAGCTCCTAAAAACGAAACCACGCCACCAGCTTCGGAAGTGATATTACGTATGTTATTGATGTACTCTTCTAAATCATTATTGTCGGCCAACGAAAAAGTAGCGTCGCCACCAAAACTAAAAACATCTTTAGCCAAATTTTCCGATTTTAAAATTATCGCTACTGTATTTTGTGCCGAAACAGGAATGTCAGTAGTTAATTCTGTTTCAATATCAATTTCCGTAGCTTCCTTAATTTTTTCGCACGATCCAAATAATATCCCAATCAAGCCTACAAATAAAAACATGTAATTTTTCATAATATTAATTTAAATTGTATGTTAAAAGATTTATTATCACATTTAACACAATTTTTTAAATAAAGTTTAAAAAGTCCTTTTTATTTTAACAAGTTTTTTTCGGTTTATAATCTTAACTTTGAGATAAAAATTGTAATTATGAACCGGTTATACTTTTCTCTTTTCTTTTTTTTCGTTTTGTTTTCATGTGAAACCCAACCAAATTTTCAGCAAGAAATAATTGGACAAGCCATTGAAAATGGCAAACAAGCTAACGAAGGTTATGTTCGAAGTTTGAAATTTGTAGAAGGCTGGCTTACTAAAACCGACAGTGCAAGTGGATTAATCCCAACCAACCTAAATAAAGGGCTTGATATTTGGGAACCGCACAACTCAGCTGCCGATAACTATCCGTTTATGGTTTTAACGGCATATTTACTCAATAAAGATTTGTACAAAGGTGAAATGCTGGACATGTTAAAAACCGAAAAGAAATTAACATCCCGGGTGAATTCACTTCCTGACACTTATTCATTTTCCAAACAAAATTTTAAATCGGATGAATTGGAAATGGGAAAAGTAATTTTTGGTACTTCGGAATATATAAAAGACGGGTTAATTCCTTTAAATGAATACATTGGCAAATCACCGTGGCAGGACCGAATGATGGAAATGCTGGACGATCTTTCGGAACATTTGGTTTACCTCGAAAACATGGAGGAATTTAGTTATTACCATGCTCCAGCAGAAGAAGTAAACGGAGAAATGCTTCAAACCCTGGCCCGGGTTTATTGGATGACCGGTGAACAAAAGTACCTGGATTGGGCAATTAAAATCGGCGATTATTATATGCTTGGTGAACGAGATCTTGCTGAAATTGAATATCTGCGAATTCGTGATCATGGCTGCGAAATAATTTCCGGGTTGAGCGAATTGTACGTGACACTTCATTTTACAAATCAGGAAAAAAAGGAAGAATACAAAGAATCGCTTTACAAACTTTTAGACCGTGTTTTGGAAATTGGGCGAAACGAAGACGGGATTTTCTACAATGCAATTAATCCGAAAACAGGCGAAATTGTTGATGAAAAAGTAGTTGACAATTGGGGTTATGTTTTCGATGCATATTATTCGGTTTGGCTGGTCGATAAAAAAGAAGAATACCGAGATGCAGTATTAAATGGTTTTACAAAACTATTCGAGAATTATCGTAATTACAAATGGGAGGGCGAAAGCCACGATGGCTACGCCGATGCGCTGGAAAGTGGGATTAATCTTTACAATCGCGAACCGGTTCCAGAATTGAAAAAATGGATTGATAGCGAAATGAAGGTAATGTTCGCGATGCAACAAGACGACGGAATAATTGGTGGCTGGCATGGCGATGGTAATTTTGCACGCACTGCAATTATGTACAGTCTCTGGAAAACACAGGGTGCTCATGTTTTTCCATGGCGCAGCGATATAATAATTGGTGGAGAAAAAACTGAAAATCAAATCTACATTGTTATAACTGCAGAAAATGACTGGAGTGGAAAATTGGTTTTCGATGCCCAGCGCCACAAAACCATTCTAAACCTGCCCATCGACTATCCCAGAATTAACCAGTTCCCGGAATGGTTTACTGCAAACGAAAACGAAGAATATTTAATTGAATCTTCTCAAAAAGAAATTTCCGGGAAATATGCTGGTAAAGAACTGTTAGAAGGAATTCCTTTTAAAATTAAAGGCGGCGAAAAGTTGGTAGTTGCTGTACATTAAATACCTTTTAATAATTGAAACGAGCAGTGAAATTATCTTAAAATTGATATTATTTATTGTGTCTGGTTTTATCTGCTACGATTACATCAACAATAATTACTTATGAAGTTAAACGTTGTCTTTCTTTTCACCCTGATTATCTTTTTTGTTTCATGCGAACAACAAAATAATAACATTGATCTCACAGGCGAGTGGAATTTTCAAATGGATACTGAAGATGTCGGCATTATTGAAAGATGGTTTGAAACTGATTTACGCGAAACAATTGTGCTGCCTGGCTCGATGGTTGAAAATGGGAAAGGGTTCGATATAACTATCAATACCGAATGGACAGGCGGTGTGAGAAATCAGGATTGGCACACCCACCCAAATTACGCGCCTTATCACGATTCAATCAATATCCGGTTTCCATACTGGCTTCAACCCGAAAAAAAATACACTGGTGCAGCATGGTATCAAAAAAAAGTAATTATTCCCAGAAACTGGATTGAAAAAACCACTTGGTTGAAATTGGAACGGCCACATTGGGAATCGATTGTTTGGGTAAATGGTGAAAAGGTGGGAATGCAAAACAGTCTGGCAACACCTCATAAATTTAATGTCTCGCCTTTTTTAAAAGTTGGCGAGAATATATTAACCATTTGCATTGACAACCGAACCAAAGATATTGATGTTGGCTGGAATTCACACAGTATTTCAGACCACACACAATCGAACTGGAACGGAATTGTTGGTGAACTTTCATTGCACTCTGCCGGGAAAATATATTTCGATGATATCAGGATTTACCCCAATATTGAAACTAAAACTGTAAATATAAGTGCGGTTATAATCAATTCAACCAACGAAGAGAAATCCATTAAAATTGAAATTGAAGCGGAACTTAAAAACCATGAGTTTGAGGTTAAAAAAGAGTCGTTTGATTTTAACATTCTTCCTGGCGATAACGTCGTAAAAATGAGTTATCCACTGGGGGAAAATGCCTTTATGTGGGATGAATTCAATCCAAATGTTTATCAACTCACAGCTGATTTGGAATACAAAAATGGGGCGGACAAAAAGCAAATTGATTTTGGTTTGCGGGATTTTAAAGTTGATGGTTCCCTGTTTACGATAAATAAACGACCGGTATTTTTGCGAGGAACTTTGGAATGTGCCATTTTCCCAAAAACAGGATATCCTCCAACCGAAATTGAAGGTTGGGAAAAAGTTTACCGTGCAGTAAAAGCACACGGTTTAAATCATGTCCGTTTTCATTCGTGGTGCCCGCCCGAAGCCGCTTTTGAAGCTGCCGACAAAATGGGTATTTACTTGCAAGTGGAGTGTTCGTCGTGGGCAAACCAAAGTTCCAAACTGGGGAGCGGCGAAGCAATCGACCAATATATTTGGGACGAAAGCCGGAGAATTGTAAAGGAATACGGAAATCATCCGTCGTTTGTAATGTTTGCTTACGGAAACGAACCGGGCGGGCCAAAACACAAGGAATTTCTTACTGATTTTATTTCGTATTGGAAAGAAAAGGATTCGAGACGGGTTTACACAGGGGCTGCCGGGTGGCCGGTACTCGAAGTAAACGATTTTCACAATCTTCCGCAGCCCCGCATCCAGGGTTGGGGCGAACAACTGCGTAGTATTATAAACTCTGAATCCCCGCGAACAAATTTCGATTGGTCGGACAAAATGCCCAAAGACGGGATTCCAGTTGTCAGTCACGAAATCGGGCAGTGGTGTGTATATCCCAATTTTAAGGAAATTAAAAAATATACCGGCCCCTTAAAAGCTAAAAACTTTGAACTGTTTCAGGAAAGTTTAATTGCTAATAAAATGGGGCATTTGGCCGACAGTTTTCTTTTGGCTTCCGGCAAATTACAAACACTCTGCTACAAAGCTGATATTGAAGCAGCACTCCGAACGCCCGGTTTTGCTGGTTTCCAGTTGCTCGATTTGCACGATTTCCCAGGTCAGGGAACTGCATTGGTTGGTGTACTCGATGCGTTTTGGGAAGAAAAAGGTTATGTTACACCTGAAGAATACAGCAGGTTTTGTAACACAACTGTTCCGCTTGCCCGATTAGAAAAACGGGTTTTTATTGAAGGAGAAACAATGACTGCAAACATTGAAGTTGCACATTTTGGAAATGAATCCCTAAAAGATGTAAGTCCTGTTTGGAAGCTTATTAATAACGAGCAAATAGTAGCAGAGGGTTCACTCGGTTTGCAAAATATTGAAATTGGAAATGCAATTCAGTTGGGACAAGTTTCTCATCGGTTCGAAACAATAAACCAACCCCGTAAACTAATATTGGAAATTTCTGTAAATGAATTTACCAATTCGTGGGATATTTGGGTTTATCCTGAAAATGTAATTGTTGAAACAGATGATATTTTGGTGGTTGATAAACTCAATACTTCAACAATAAAATATTTAAATGAAGGCGGAAAATTATTGTTAAGCCTTGGAAAAGGGAAGGTTGCCCCCGAATTGGGTGGCGATGTTGGAGTTGGTTTTTCCAGTATTTTTTGGAATACCGCCTGGACCAATGGACAAAAACCACACTCTCTCGGAATACTTTGCAATCCGGAACATCCGGCACTTGAATTGTTCCCAACTGAATACCATTCAAACTGGCAGTGGTGGGATGCAATGAGTTATTCGGATGCAATAAAATTAAACGACTTTCCGGTAGAACTAAAACCCATCGTACGAATCATCGACGATTGGGTAAGCAACCGCCGTTTAGCACTGCTTTTTGAGGCAAGAGTTGGCAAAGGCAAGATTCTGATAAGTGGGGCCGATCTTGTTAATGAATTGGAAGTCAGACCAGGAGCAAATCAATTAAAGGCAAGTTTATTGAATTATATGAATGGAGATAAATTCAATCCAAGTGTTGAGTTGAGTAGCAGCCAAATCAAAAAAATATTGAAATAATGAAAAACACATTAATCTTAACATTACTTATGATTGGCTTTTTTGCCTTTGCCGAAAAACCAAAACCAACCGACAATAAAGCTACTACGGAAACTGTAAAACTTTATCAAAACCTGTTGAAGCTTCAAAAAAAAGGATTGATGTTTGGTCATCAGGATGCACTGGCTTATGGTGAAGGATGGGTTTATGAGGAGGGACGCTCGGATGTAAAAGACGTTTGTGGTGATTACCCGGCAGTTTATGGTTGGGAACTGGGACACCTGGAATTGGGCGATGCCTACAGTTTGGATTCGGTGCATTTCGATAAAATTCAAAACTGGATAAAGTTAGTGTATGAACGTGGTGGTTTAAATACAATAAGCTGGCATTTACGTAATCCGTTAACGGGCGGTTCATCCTGGGATACCTCATCAAAAAAAGTGGTGAGTTCAATCCTCCCCGGTGGTGAAAAACATGAACTTTTTAAACAGTATCTCGATAATCTGGCTGATTTTCTACTTGGATTAAAAACTGACGATGGAACTTATGTTCCAATTCTTTTTCGGCCTTTCCACGAGCATACTGGCAGTTGGTTTTGGTGGGGAAAGAATTTGTGTTCCGTTGATGATTACAAAAAACTTTGGCAATTTACTGTATCTTATTTACAAGACAAGAAGGAGGTTCACCATTTGTTGTATTCTTATTCAACCGACCGATTTAATACACAGGAAGAATATTTGGAAAGATATCCGGGCGACGACATTGTAGATGTTATTGCTTTTGATTTATACGACCGGGGACCAGATTATCCGGCAACCTTAAAAAAATGTGCCGAAACAGTAACAAAACTGGCAAAAGAAAAAGGGAAAATAGCAGCTGTTAGCGAAACCGGTGGACCAATTGCAAAAAACACCAAATGGTGGACTAAAATTTTATTAGAAACCTTGCGACCTTTTGAGTTGTCTTATGTTTTAGTTTGGCGTAATCCGTGGCAAGCTGCCGGACACGGCGCCTTTGGACCACACAAAGGGCATCCGAGTTCAGCAGATTTTGTTGAGTTTTATAATAATTCTGAAACTATTTTCCAAAAGGAAATTACAAAGGAGAAACTGTATAAATAATTTAGCCTGATTCGGAATTATCTATAAAGTCTGTATTTAAATTAAATAGTGAAAATCTCAAATGGCAGGTACTGATAATCTTAGGAATTTGTCTCTTTAAAGCTACCAATTCCAGAATTACCTCCAGCGATATTTTAACCCAATCTTTAAATGTAAAAAAAGCAAATGAGCTTGACCAGATAATTCCAGGAGTTCCGGTTTGGAGTTTAAACGATAGCCAGGCTTTTCCGGGCTTAAGTTTTATGCCCTTTGCCGGAAATTTGAGTATGATGTTTTTGTAACTTCGCTAATTAGCTTTAAATTGTAGCCAAATTAAAAAAATATATCATGAAACGGATTCCAATTTACATTGCCATCTTATTTATTGCATTTTCTTGTAATTTTGCCTCTGGCCCGAAAACAGTTAGCTTAATAAATGGCGTTGATTTAACCGGTTGGCACGTCGATGTTCCGGCAATGGATAATAATCCAGATACGATAAATCCGTTTATTGTTCGCGATTCAATGCTAGTGAGCCTGGGTACTCCGGGCGGACATTTAATTACCGATTCTGTTTATCAGGATTACCGTTTGGAAGTTGAATACCGATTTGCTGGGAATCCGGGTAACTGTGGGGTTTTGATTCATGCATCAACACCGCGTGCTTTGTACAAAATGTTTCCAAAATCGTTGGAAGCGCAAATGTATCACGAAAATGCTGGTGATTTTTGGTGTATTGTTGAAGATATTACGGTTCCGAATATGCTGGAGCGACGTGGTCCTAAAGAGGAATGGGGAATTACTGAAGGTAAAAAACGCAGGATTTTGAATTTAACTGATGGTTCGGAAAATCCGGTGGGCGAATGGAACAATTATGTTATTGAATGTGTTTCCGATTCAATAAAAATTTGGGTGAACGGCGACCTTGTAAATTTTGGTTACAATTGTACTACCAACAAGGGTCAGATTGCAGTTCAAGCCGAGGGTTCCGAAGTTGAATTTAGAAAAATTGATATTACCCCAATTACAAAGCTAACTGCAACTGAATAATTAATCCATAAAAATATTATTGTTCTTAATCAACCGTAGAAATACGAATATTCTAAAGTAGTGTAAATTTCGGCATTTCATCTTTTGTATATTGTATACAAAAACATATCTTTGAATTAGTTTTAAATCAATCAATCAAAGATCTAACAAATGAAAACCGGAATATTTCTAATTATTTTGGCCATTCTGGCCAGTTCGTGCATAAGCAAAAAAGAAACAAATTCTTCAACAAGAGTAAGCATCAAAGGTGAAAAGTTTTACATAAACGGAAAACCAACTTTTGAAGGAAGAACCTGGGAAGGAATCTCAGTTGAAGGACTTCTTCCAAACTCCAGAATGGTTCAGGGCATATTTGACGACCTAAATCCGGAAACAGTTGTTCGTTGGGATTACCCTGATGGAAAATGGAGTGCTGACAGAAATACGAATGAATTTGTTGCAGCGATGGACGATTGGCGAGCACATGGACTTTTGGCGTTTACAGTAAATATGCAAGGTGGCAGTCCGATGGGCTATGGAAATAAAAACTGGTATAATTCTGCTTATTTCGAAGATGGGAAATTACGTGAGGATTACATGCTCCGTTTAGATAAAATTTTGAAAAAAGCTGATGAAATTGGAATGGTTCCAATCCTTGGTTTGTTCTATTTCGGGCAGGATCAGAATTTAAAAGATGAAACTGCGGTTGTAACTGCGGTTGACAATTCTATTGCATGGTTACTGGAAAAAGGATATAAAAATGTAATTATTGAATTGGGAAATGAAAGTAATAATCGGTCTTACGATCATGAAATTCTAAAAAAAGATCGTGTACATGAATTAATTATCCGTGCAAAAGAAAAGGCTCCTGAAATGTTGGTTTCAACAAGTTTTAATGGAAATACACTTCCCCCTGAAAAAGTTGTGGAAGTTTCAGATTACGTATTAATTCATGGAAACGGTGTTCACGAGCCTGCAAGAATCACTGAAATGGTTGAACAGGTTCGGGCAATGTCTTCATACACTCCAAAGCCAATTGTGTTTAACGAAGATGATCATTTTGATTTCGATAAACCGATAAATAATTATGCGAATGCCACAAGAGCATTCGCATCATGGGGATATTTCGATTTCAGAATGGGAGAGGAAGGATACGATGAAGGATACCAAAGCGTTCCGGTAAATTGGGGAATTAGTTCCGAAAGGAAAAAGGGATTTTTCAAAAAAACAAAGGAAATTTTTGTGGATTAACAATTTAATCTATTGTTAAATTATGATGGAAATTCAGCATACTGATTTAAGTGTAGAGGTTTATAAACGGCTGAAGGCAATGATTCTGGCCAAAGAATTTAAGCCGGGAGAGAAATTAAAACAGGAGCAAATTGCAACAATGTTGGGAGTAAGCAGGATGCCACTTCATAAAGCATTTCAAATGTTGGAAAACGAAATGTTAGTGGAGAATTTTCCTCGCAGGGGATTTTTTGTGACTGAAATTGACAATACAAAACTCATAGACGCTTTTGAATGTCGCGAAGCACTGGAAGGCGTTGCAGTAAGAAGAGCGACAAAAGTGATTACAAGCGGTGAAATAAAGTATTTGAAATCACTTTTTCAACCCTTTGGTGGAAAGCATAAAATTGATGTTAAAAAATACATTGAAGCCGATCAGGAGTTTCACAATTCAATTTTAAAAATTAGCGGGAATCAGGTGTTACAAAAATTTGAGATTATTAAAAATATTACGGCTCAAACTTATAGGGGGGGGCTAATTCGTGAACCCGCTGAAACATTACCGGAACATCTTGAAATATTGGATGCAATAGAAAAAGGCGATTCAGTTTTAGCCGAAAAACTGATGAGAAGACACTCCTTAAAAACGCAGGAACTATTAAAAGAAAAACTAAAATCAACGGAAGAATAACATCATCTTATGAAGAAAACAATCATTCCAATTCGTATTTTACTTGTATTAAGTACCTTTCTTTTAACCGTTTTGTTATACATCGACAGAGCATGTATTTCAGCAGCTAAAGATGATATTTGCAGTGATCTCGGATTCGATTTAACCGACTTTGGTTGGGTAATGGCAGTGTTTACTTTGGGGTACGCTTTGTTTCAGGTTCCTTCAGGAAAGCTTGCCGATAAATTTGGCCCCCGTGGTGTTATAAGTGGTATTGTCCTGATTTGGTCGATTTTAACCGCGGTTACGGGAATGGCATGGAATTATGTTTCTATGCTGGTAATCCGTTTCTTTTTTGGGGCAGGCGAGGCAGGAGCTTTCCCAAGTTTGTCGAAAGTAGTTTTTAATTGGTTTCCGGTAAAAGAACGAGGTGTTGTTCAGGGAATTAATTTTTCAGGTTCAAGATTAGGTGCAGCATTTGCATTGCCACTTGTTGCATGGATGATTACCGTAGTTGGTTGGAGAACGTCATTTTTGATTTTTGGTGGATTTGGAATTCTTTTTGGCATTTTGTGGTACTTGCTTTTCAAAAATAAACCCGAAGAATCAAAAGCTCTAAGTGAACAGGAAAAAAAATATATTCTTGAAAACAGGCAGGAGCCTTCTGCAAACAAAGGAACAATTGCATTTTCAAAAATTATAAAATCCAAAAATGTTTGGATGACAATGATACAATATGTTTGTAGCAATTTTACTTTCTATTTCACTTTAACCTGGATGTTTCCTTTCGTAAAAGAAAAATTTGGATTGTCGCCCGTTGAGGCAGGTTTGTACAGTTCAATTCCATTAATTGCGGGTGCTGTTGGAAACTGGTTTGGAGGTGTTCTTGTGGATTGGTTGTATCGAATTAAAGGATTAAAAATTTCAAGAAGAATTCCTCCAATTATTGGATTTTCTTTGGCGGCATTTGGTATGATAATGGTTACTGCTTCGGGGTCCGGTACCATGGCAATCGTATTTTTGGCAATCGCAGTTTTTGGTGCCGATATGACTTTAAGTCCGTCGTGGGTTTTCTGCATCGATATTGGTAAAGAAAATGCAGGAGCCGTTTCCGGAACCATGAACATGGCCGGAAATCTTGGGGCGTTTGTAACTATTATGGCTTACCCCTATTTAATCGAATGGACAGGCAGTAATGTGCCGTTTTTCTATATCGCAGCATCACTTTCTGTTGTTGCAATTATTATGTGGACTTTTATGAACCCGAAACAAGTAGTACCTTAAAAATAAAAACCTGGACTTCCGATTTAGGGCTTCCGACAATTTTTTAAAAATATGAAATTAGCATTAAATACATTGGTTTACGAAGTTGGAAATAAAGGACCCGAAGAATCATTGCGTTCTGCTGAGAAATATGGTTTTAGGTACATTGAATACGCAGGTATTCGCAAAGGAAATCCTTTAACAATGACTGCCGAACAGCGAAAAGAAGCAGTGAGAATTGTGAAACACAACGACATCCACAGCACTCAAATGTTAATGGTTGCCACAAAAGATACTGCACATCCAAACGCTAAAAAACGAGACGCTGTTTTTGATTATATGAAAGCCTGCACCGATTATCAGTTGGAAATGGGTGGTCGGCAGTTGCTGGTTTGCTGGGGTGGTGGATTATATGAATTGGGAACTTCGCCGGAACAATCGTGGTTGTACATGGTAGAAAATGTAGGCCGTTTTGCAGAATGGTGTCTCGATAAAGATTTATTGGTTGGTATAGAACTCGACCCGCATGTTTATTTTATTTGTAATAACACATATAAATTGGCAAAAGCAATTGAAGATATTGGTTTACCGAATGTATATCCGAATGTAGATGTTGGGCATTTGGTAATTACGCGTGAAGAACCAGAACAGTTGGAAAAATTAAAAAGCCGCATGATTCACGTTCATTTAAGCGAAACCGAAAGTTTTGCTCATACAAATAGTATATTAGGAACTGGTGCAGTCCCGTTCCGTAAATATGTAGATAAATGTTTGGAATTGGGGATTGAAGAAAATTGTGCAAAACTAGGAGAACCATGTGTGGCCGGTATTGAAATGGGTAGTGAAGCCAGCGGTGGATTTGTTGAAAATCCGGATTATTGGGTTGAAGAAAGCCTGAAATTTCTGGAAAAGGAATTGCCAAATGTTACGAGATAGTTTTTTAGAAGGTTCAAGTCTTGGATCTTGAATCTTGTGTCTTGAATCAAAAAGAATTAAAATGAAAATATGTATCGACTGCGATGATGCGGCAGTAAATCTAAAAAAAGTGCTTTACAATCATATAAAAAGTAAAGGAATTGATATTACTGATCTTAATTATTCCGAAGGAAAAGAAAATTCTATGTATCCGGAAATTGGATTTAATCTGGCAAAAGAAGTGGTTGCCGGAAACTACGACCGTGGAATTAGTATTTGCGGAACGGGTTTGGGAATGGCGATGATTGCCAATAAAGTTGAAGGTATTTTTGCAGGTACTTGTCACGATGTTTTTTCTGCCGAAAGACTTCGTAAAAGCAACGATGCCCAGATTATAACAATGGGTGAAAGAGTAATTGGACCTGAGTTGGCAAAAACAATAATCGATGCCTGGCTGGTTTCTGAATTTGCTGGTGGCGGCTCAACTCCAAAAGTAGCTCAAATGAGAAAACTTGAAAAAGAGTCATTTGCTTCAAATAAATAATCAATAAAAAATAATCGATTTAAAAATAAAGTCCATGCAAAAATTTGTAAACGACCCGTCGAAAGTGGTTGACGAAATGTTGGAAGCTTATGTAAAGGTGCATTCAGACTTGGTTAGTCCTACTGAAAACGAACGCGTTATAAAATATAAAGAAGCACCAATTAAAGGTAAAGTTGGAATTGTAACGGGTGGTGGCTCGGGACACAAACCTGCATTTATCGGTTATGTTGGCCGAAATATGGTCGATGCAGTTGCTTGCGGCGAGATATTTTCTTCACCACCAGCACAAATGTTTTACGATGCAATAAAAGAAGCAGACGGTGGAGAAGGAGTTGCTTTGCTTTATGGGAATTATGCTGGCGATAATATGAATGTTGCCATGGCAATTGATGAAGCTGAAGATAATGATATTGAAGTGAAAAAGGTAGTTGCAAACGATGATGTTCCTTCCGCTCCAAAGGGTCAGGAGGAAAAACGCAGGGGAGTTGCGGGTGAAATATTAATGTGGAAAGTGGGTGGTGCAAAAGCTGCAATGGGAGCTTCGCTTGATGATGTAATTACTGCCGCGCAAAAAGCCATCGACAATACCCGAAGTATGGGAATTGGTCTGGCACCCTGTTCAATTCCAGAGGTTGGGCATCCAAATTTCACAATTGAAGATGGTAAAATGGAAGTAGGAATCGGGCACCACGGAGAACCTGGGATTGAAGTTTGTGATTTGGAACCTTCGGCAAAAATCGCCCAAAGGTTTTGCGATGTAATTATTCCTGATCTTCCTTTTAAAAAGGGAGATGAAGTTGTTGTTTTAATTTCAGGATTAGGTTCAACCCCCATCATGGAACAATACATTGTTTTTAACGATGTGGAAAAAATCCTCACTGAAAAAGAAATTAAAATTTACATTTCTTACGTAGGAAATTATTTTACATCGCTAGAAATGGCTGGAGTAACCTGTACATTAATGAAGCTGGATAAAGAATTAAAAGAATGTATCGAATATGAGTGTGATTCAGTTGGGATAAGACAATTCCAGAGAAAATAAAATACAACTTATAACTTTATAAAGGGATTAAAAAATCAAAGTAATTTCAATTTATCATCATGAAAAAATCAAAGCTTAAATTTCTAAATTCACTTTCTCAATTGTTATTATTCGTGTTTCTGTTGTTTTTTTTATACTCGTGCAGCAATAGACCAAAATATAATATTCAAGGTGAACTTAAAAAATGGCATAAAATAGAATTGGTTTTTGACGGTCCTTATAGTAGTGAGTTAGATAGTATTAACCCTTTTCTAAATTACAGGCTGGATGTTTCATTTACCAATAACGGACAAACCTTTGTTGTGCCTGGATTTTATGCTGCCGATGGAAATGCAGCCGAAACTAGCGAGGTGTCAGGGAATAAATGGATGGTAAGGTTTACACCAAACCAAATTGGAGAATGGAAATTTAATGTCTCATTTAAACAGGGAAATAAAATTGCTGTGGCTAAAGATATTACCAGCGCAGAAAGCGCGGTTTATTTCGATGGTTTAAAAGGTAGTCTCACTATAGTTGAATCTGATAAAACAGGGATTGACAACAGGGCAAACGGTAGATTGAATTATGTTGGAGAGCCCTATCTTAAATATGAGGAATCGGAGAAATACTTTATCAAAGTAGGCGTTGATGCACCGGAAAATTTATTGGCTTTTAGCGATTTTGACGCTCCCTCAAATGTTTTTGATTTGCTAAAAAAATGGGGCCCTCATCAAAAAGATTTTAATAAAGATGCCAGAGAATTTTTATGGAAGGGAGAAAAAGGGAAAAATTTGTTTGGGGCAATCAATTACCTCGCTTCCGAAGAACTGAATGTTTTTTCGTTCCTAACATTTAATGTTGATGGCGATGATAGAAATGTTTTTCCTTATTTGTTAAAAGTTTCAGACGCTGAATATGTTGAATACGCCAATGTTAAAAAGAACCGGGAAGCATGGCAAACAATGTTTTACAAAACCCGTTTTGATGTTTCGAAATTAGAACAATGGGAACGTATTTTTGAGTATGCGGAGACAAAAGGAATGTTCCTGCACTTTAAAACCCATGAAACTGAAACTGACCATTTAATGGATAACGGTGAGTTCGGGGTCGAGGGTAAATTATATTATCGTGAACTCATTGCCCGCTTTGGTCATCATCTGGCATTGAACTGGAATTTAGGTGAAGAAAATAATCAACCCATTGATGTAGTAAAAAAAGTTGCCAATTATGTTGCAGAACTTGATCCTTACAAGCACCATTTAGTAATTCATACTTTTCCTAACAAAGATGATCGTTATGCTGAACTAATTGGAGAACAATCACCGTTAACCGGAGCATCATTACAATTGAGCGATGCTGAATTTTGGGATGTACACCCAAGGGTATTAAAGTGGAGAAAGAAATCGGAAGCAAGTGGTAAATCCTGGGCACTGGCTGTTGATGAACCTGGCAAAGCAAATATAGCCTTGCTTCCCGATGATGAAGATTTGGAACATAATTTTGCACGGTCAGGTGCTCTTTGGGGAACATTAATGGCGGGTGGATTTGGGGTAGAATGGTATTTTGGATATAATAGCCCAAATTCAGATTTGACATGTCAGGATTTTAGGAGTCGCGATTTATTTTGGGATCAAAACAGACACGCAAAAACCTTTTTTGAAAATTACATTCCCTTTTGGAAAATGAAACCCACAGATGAACTGACAACTGATACAATTTCTTATTGTTTTTCTGAACCTGGTGAAATATACGTCGTTTATCTTCATCAGGGTATGGAAACAACTTCCCTGTTAATGGGAAACTCATTGAAAAAATATTCGGTTAAATGGTACGATCCAAGAAATGGAGGAGGTTTAATGGATGGTACTGTAAAAAGTGTGATTGCAAATGGAACAATGGCCCTGGGAAATTCGCCAGATGAGAAAACAAACGATTGGGTTATTTTGATTCAACATGAAAAATGAACTGTAAAACTCAAGTTAAAGGTAATTTGAAATAATACGTTTTTAAACTATTATTGAAAATATCCATTGGAATATGAAGAAGTTTACAAATATTGAAGGAGCGATTATCATCGACAAAATGATTCTGATCATTCAGGAGAACAAACAGTACTTAAGTGATATCGACGGATTAATTGGCGATGGCGACCACGGAATAAATATGAATAAAGGATTTACAATGTGTCGCGAAGAATTGGATAAGAATCCCGGCGATTTAGCGCATTCTGCAAAAGCTCTTGCAAAAATATTAATTATGAAAATTGGTGGTTCCATGGGGCCACTTTACGGGAAATTGTACCGTGGTTTCGCAAAGGAACTAGCGGGTAACGAAGAAATTGGATTAATTGAAATGGGGGCAGCCTTAGAAGGAATGCTTGCTTCTATACAATCTATTTCCACCGCAAAACCGGGGGATAAAACTTTAATGGACACTTTGGTTCCGGCAGTTGAAGCATTTAAAAGGGCCATTTCTGAAGGACAAAATTTTGTCGGTGCGCTGGAAGAAATGAAATCGGCAGCAAAATCCGGTCGCGATTCAACTAAAAACATGGTTGCGCAACTTGGACGCGCTAGTCGTTTAGGCGAACGCGCTCGTGGAGTACTAGATCCCGGTGCAACATCTTGTTGTCTTTTACTGGAAACATTGGCTGATACAGCAATAGAATTATTAAGAAAATAAATCAAAAATTTTGCTAAGACACAAAAAAAATGATTATTAAAACTTGGCGTCTCAGTGACTTTGCAAGAAATAAAATAAAAAAAATGTCAGATTTAAAACAAGGTGTAATTATCGGTTTCCTAGGAAAAACTCAGGATCGTTTTTCAGAATATCAACGTCCGGTAACTACAGAAGAAAAGTTGGAATTCGTTTCAAAAATCGATGGCTTTACTGGCGTTGAAATGGTTTTTCCTTACGAAAATGGAACACCGGAAGAAACTAAAATGTGGATGGCAAAATATGGTTTGGAGTTTGCCGCGATTAATGTAAACATCAAAAAAGAAACAGAATGGGTTCCAGGTGCACTTTCCCGCCCCGATAAAGGAATTCGCGACCGTGCAGTTGCAATGATTAAGAAAGCAAAAGATTTCGCCAAAGCCGTCGGTGCACCACATGTTACATGTTGTCCCCTGAGCGATGGTTATGATGTGCTTTTTCAGATAAATTACAAAACCGCCTGGAATTACATGGTAGAAACTATTGCAGAGGCTGCAGATTATCTTCCTGAAGTACCAATATTTATCGAGCCAAAATATTCTGAAACACGCGTACATTGCCAGATTGATTCTACTGCAAAAGGATTGTTATTGCTAAAAGACATTCAATGCAAAAATACCGGGATTACAATCGATATGGGGCATTCTTTGCAAAGTCAGGAAAATCCGGCACAGGCACTTTCACTAATTTACGAAAGTGGTTACGATGCCTATATTCATACAAACGATAACGACACAAAAGCCGACTGGGATTTAGTTGGAGCAAGCCGCCATTTTCTTCATTATATTGAAATGATGTTTTGGGCACAGGAATACGGTTACGATAAATATTTTACTACCGATGCTTCACCTCGTATTTTCGATGTATTAGATTTTTTTAATCGACATTCAGAAATTACACAAGGAGCCTACAAATTGGCCAAAACCTTAAATCGCGGGCAAATTATGGAAATGATGCGCACTGAAGATTATAATGGTTTGATGAAGATGGTAAACAAAAAAATATATCGAATTTGACAAAATCCTATTTTTAGAATACAAAATTATCGAAATTGAATTTTGAAATATTGATACATTAAATCTTTAACGAATCATGAAACACTTAATCTACCTGTTTATTGCAGCACTATTATTTTCGTGCCAAACCGAAATCAAACAAGAAGTAAAAGTTGAAGGGGAACTTCAGAAATGGCATAAAGTAACCCTTGTTTTAAATGGTCCTGAAACTTCGGAGTGGGCAAAAGAAAACCCGTTTTTGGATTATAAACTTGAGGCTACTTTTACAAAAGGAAATAAATCTTTTACCGTTCCCGGTTATTTTGCCGCCGATGGAAATGCTGGCGAAACTTCAGCCGATGAAGGAAATGTTTGGAAAGTGCATTTCAGACCCGATGAAGTTGGAACATGGAACTACAAAATTTCATTTAAAAAAGGAAAAAATATTGTTGTAATCGATGAAAAAGATTTAGGAGATTCGCTTGAACTGGATGGCAGTGAAGGATCGATTGAAGTGACAGAATCTGATAAAACAGGTGATGACTTTCGTGCAAATGGAAGAATTATTAATGGGAATAAAGGTTATTTTAAGTTCCAGGGAACTGATAATATTTGGATAAAAAATGGTGCCGATAGTCCCGAAAATTTCCTTGCTTATCATGAATTTGATCAGACCACACGTTTCACTTTGAAAAAAGTAATTCGCGAAGGAGAAGCTAATCCAGATGATGGTTTGCATAAATATGAACCTCACATTGCCGATTGGCAAGAAGGAAATCCGACCTGGCAAAACGGCAAAGGAAAAGGTATAATTGGAGCCATAAATTATTTGAAGTCAGTAGGTGTAAATTCTGTTTACATGCTTACAATGAATATTATTGGAGATGGGAAGGATGTTTGGCCATACAACGATTATAACGAACGTTACCGTTTCGATTGCAGCAAATTAGATCAGTGGGAAGTTGTATTTGATTACATGGAGCAAAACGGGGTGATGAATCATTTTGTATTACAGGAAACTGAAAATGAATGTTTGCTTGATCAGGGTCATACCGGTGTTCAGAGGAAAGTTTATTTACGTGAATTGGTGGCTCGTTTTGGGCATCATTTGGCAGTTACTTATAATTTGGGTGAAGAAAATGGTCCTGCAAATTGGACTCCAATTGGCCAAACCGACCAACAACGAAAAGACATGGCAACATATTTAAAAGAAGTAAATCCATATCCTTGCTTTGTAGTCCTTCATACACATTCTGGCGATGATGGGCAGGATAAAACATTAAACCCACTGCTGGGTTTTGAAAACCTCGATGGCCCTTCGTTGCAAATAGGGCGGGCAGATAATGTCCACAAAAGGGTTAAAAAATGGATAGCCGAATCAAAGTCCGCCGGCAAACAATGGGTAGTGAATTTTGATGAATTGGGACCGGCAAATAAGGGAGTCATGCCAGATTCCTTCGATGCCCTTCACGATACAATAAGGCATCACGCACTGTGGGGAACGCTAATGGCAGGCGGTGCAGGTGTTGAATGGTATTTTGGTTATCGTTTCCCGCACAACGACTTGGGTTTGGAAGATTTCAGAAGTCGCGATAATTGGTTTAAACAATCAACAATCGCTACACAATTTGTAAATCAGTTTCCGTTGGAAGAAATGTCAAGCGTGGACGAGTTGATAAATGTAAAGGATGCGTATTGTCTTACAAATCAAAAGGACATTTACATTGTATATCTTCCGGCCGGAACAAAAAATGCAAAACTCAAAATTAATTCAAAAAAAGCACTTTCAGTAAAGTGGCTTAATCCTCGTGATGGTGGAGAATTAAAAGTTGGAAGTGTTTCATCAATAGAAGGAACTGGAATTAGAAGTTTAGGAAATCCGCCTATAGATTCAGAAAAAGATTGGGTGGTATTAGTTAAGTAAAAAAAAATTAAATATTGAAAGGCCTTTTCAATTAAAAAAGCAATTACTGAAGAAGGAAATCCAAATGTAAAAACCATGGAATTCGAAAATCTCAATCACCTATTTCAAAACTGCGAAACCGGTGCCATTTCCGAATATTCACAAATTGAAGAAACCATCGAAACAGAAGTTTTGGAAATTATGAGCGATTGGATTTGGGAAGTGGTGAAGTAAATTAGTTCTTTTATCTAATGTGTTCTATGTGTCTAATGTGGTTACTATTTTTTTGAACCACATAGCCACAGTAGATCACAATAGAATATTAAATTCTGTCAGCAATTCTTATATTTGATGGATTTCAATACTATTTTATGTCAGTAAAAAAACGAATCCTAAATATTCTTTTCTGGTCGGTGGTTTCAGCAGCTTTTATAGGACCCGGAACAATTACAACAGCGGCAAAATCTGGTGCCGCATTTGGAACTGAACTACTTTGGGCACTGGTGTTTTCAACATTTGCCTGCCTATTATTACAGGAAGCGGCAGCACGATTAACAATCATTTCAGGCAAAAACCTAGGACAGGCAATTGTACAGCAATTTGAAAAAAGTAAATCGAAACTATTGGTTTTAGTTCTGGTTTTAGGTGCAATTGTATTAGGAGCAGCTGCCTACGAAATGGGAAATTTGCTTGGCGCAGTTGCCGGATTTCGCCTCATTTTTAATGTTCCTCCATATATTTTAGTTTTAATTATTGGAGCTGTTTCAGCAATAATATTGAATATTCCCTCGCTAAAAATTATCGCAACAATTATGGGACTAGTGGTTGTTTTAATGGGACTTGGATTTTTAATTACCGCTTTTTTGGTGCAACCTTCTTTTTCCGAAATTGCAAAAGGAGCTTTTATTCCCCGAATTCCATCATCAGCAAATGCAGGAATTCTGGTTCTCGGATTAATAGGAACTACTATTGTTCCTTACAACCTTTTTCTCGGTTCCGGCATTTCAAACAAAAACCAATCGGTAAAAGAAATGCGTTTTGGTTTGGTCGTGGCAATTTTATTGGGCGGTTTGTTTTCCATGGCAGTTTTAATTGTCGGGACAACGGTGGTAACAGAATTTTCGTTCGATGAACTTGCTTTGGCACTGCAAGAAAAGATTGGTCCTTCAGGAAAATATTTATTAGGATTTGGTTTGTTTGCCGCCGGTTTTACTTCTGCTGTTACCGCTCCCCTTGCAGCAGCAATTACCATTAAAAGTTTGTTTGGAAATAAAAATCCCGAAAAATGGAAACCTGATTCTATCAATTACAAATTAGGATGGATTTTCGTTCTGATAACCGGAGTTGGTTTCGCAATTGGAAATGTAAAACCAATTCCAGCAATTATTTTGGCACAGGCGCTAAACGGATTTCTACTTCCTTTTATTAGTATTTTTTTGTTTTTAGTTATTAATAACCGTGAGATTACAAAAAATAATACGAATCCATTTATGTTGAATATTGCAATGATTTTTGTGATTTTCGTGACACTTGTTCTAGGACTAAATAGTGCGAGCAAAGCGTTTTTCTCTACTTTCTTTCAAGGAGTTGCACCCGAAAACACATTAATTGGGATTACTTTAATAGCACTTTTTTTATCGATTTTTGTTTGGGTGAAAGCAAAAAAACCTTCAAAAAATATTTAAATGACCGAAAAATATTTTCAGCTATTTGTGGATACCGGCGGCACTTTTACCGATTGTATTGGTATTGATGAATCAGGAAAAGAATACCGACAAAAAGTATTAAGCAGCAGCAGTTTGCGCGGTACAATTACAAAAATTATTTCTAAAAACGAAATTCAAATCTCTGATTTGTGGAATCTAAAACGCGATATTTTAAAAGGATCTTCATTCCGCCTGTTAAATACTGAAAATGCTGAATACAAAATAGATAAAATCAATATAGAATCAAAAATTATTCAATTAAACAAATCGATCCCTAAAACTCAAAATTGGGTAGGACAGAATTTCGAAATAACATCAAACGAAGAAGCTCCTGTTTTGGGAATTCGACTTATTACTGAAACGGCTCTAAATGAAATCTTTCCTGACTTGACTTTAAAACTCGGTTCAACAAAAGGAACAAATGCACTGCTGGAAAACAAGGGAGCTAAAACACTATTTGTTGTTACCAAAGGATTTGCAGATTTATTAAAAATTGGCGACCAAACGCGCCCTGATATTTTTGCGCTGAATGTTGTAAAACCAAAACAAATTACTCACCAAATAATTGAAGTTGACGAACGAATTGATGCAAAAGGAAAGATTCTAAAATCAATTGACGCAGAAATTTTTAAAACCCAATTAAAATCAATTGACAAAAACATTATCGAATCGGTTGCAATTTCACTAATCAATTCCTACATAAACCCTGCTCATGAAAAACAAATTGCGGAAATTTTAACTGAATCAGGATTTCAATTTATATCCACTTCAACCGAACTTTCACCGCTAATAAAAATATTAAACCGAGCAGAAACAACAGTTGTAGATTCGTATTTATCACCAATAATTCACAACTATGTAAACCGTATTTCTGAAAAAACCGGAAACCACAATTTTCAGATTATGACAAGTGCCGGGGGTTTGGTTTCGGTCAAAATATTTCACCCGAAAGATAGTTTATTGAGCGGCCCGGCAGGTGGAGTTGTAGGTGCAAAAAAAATTGGAGAGCAAAGTGGTTTCAAAAAACTAATCACTTTCGACATGGGCGGAACAAGCACCGATGTTTCGCGCATTGATGGAGAATTTGATTACCGTTACGAATTGCAGGTTGGTGACGCTAAAATTAACAGCCCGGCAATTGCCATTGAAACGGTTGCGGCGGGCGGCGGTTCAATATGTGGATTCGACGGCTACAAACTTTTTGTTGGCCCCGAAAGTGCGGGTGCTTTTCCTGGCCCGGCTTGCTACGGTGCAGGCGGTCCACTTACAATTACCGATGTAAATTTACTGCTGAACCGACTAGACACTTCACAATTTGGAATCCCTGTTTTTAAGAATGCGGCCGAGAAAAAGCTGAAATTGCTAATTCAAAAAATTGAGAAAAAAACGAAAAATAATTATTCCTCAAAAGAAATATTAAAAGGTTTTATCGACATTGCCAACGAGATTATGGCGGGTGCAATTCGTAAAATATCCATTTCGAGGGGGTACAATCCGAAAGATTTTGCATTGGTAGCTTTTGGTGGAGCCGGAGGAATACACGCTTGCGATATTGCCGAAATACTTGGGGTTCAAACCATTATATTGCCAGAAGACGCGGGATTATTAAGTGCTTTTGGAATAGGTAATGCCGCAGTTGAACGTTTTGCTGAACGCCAGATTTTAAAAAATTTAAAAGAAATACAAACCGAGATTTCTATTCTTTTTGATGAACTGGAAAACGAAGCATCTGAAAAATTACTTGCCGAAGGCTTTCAAACTGAGGAAATTCAAATCAGACAGAAAATGGTTTTTCTTCGATTTAAAGGACAGGATTCAAGTCTAAAAATTCCTTTTTTAACTCCCGAAAAATTGGTTTCAGATTTTCATATTCAGTACGAAAAAATTTATGGGCACAAAGTTTCAAAGCACGAAATTGAAGTGGAAACTTTGCGTGTAATTGCTTTTGTTCAAACTAAAAACAAAAAACGTTCAATTCAAAAATCATATTCTTATTTTCCCAAGCCAAGCAGTATTTTAGAAAATAAAACTCCCGTTTTTATTCGCAAAGATTTAAATACCGGAGCCGAGTTTTCAGGACCGGCTTTATTCCCGGATAATTTTTCTACCACTTTTGTAAAACCCGGTTGGAATCTCAAACTTGATAATTCTGGCACAGCTATTTTAATAAAAGAATCCAAAGATTTGGTTTCAACGCAACATCAAACCCGCGAAACAGAATTGGAATTATTTACCAACCGATTTATGGCAATTGCAGAAAATATGGGTGCACTGTTGCAACGAACTTCGCTTTCGGTAAATATAAAAGAGCGGCTCGATTTTTCGTGTGCCCTGCTCGATGCCAACGGTCGCCTGGTTGCCAACGCGCCACACATTCCTGTTCATTTGGGCGGATTAGGAGTTTGCGTACAAACCTTGCTCGAAAGTTTTGATTTTAAAGAGGGAGATACCCTTGTAACCAACCATCCAAAATATGGCGGTTCACATTTACCCGATGTTACGGTTGTTACTCCCGTGTTTTATAAAAATGAACGTGTTGGCTTTGTTGTTAATCGTGCACACCATTCCGAAATTGGCGGAATCAGCCCGGGTTCGATGCCGCCAAATGCAACAAACCTGGAACAGGAAGGTGTTACAGTTTCCCCTTTTAATTTAATAAAAAAAGGAGTTGTAAACTGGGATGAGATGCGAGCTATTTTATTAAACGCGAAATATCCTACCCGGGCCGTAGAGGAAAATTTGGCCGATTTAAATGCAGCTTTGGCAGCCAATAAAAATGGTGCAAACGCATTAATCGAATTAATTAAAAATCATGGAAAAGAAACTGTTCAAAACTATTTGAATTTGCTTCGGGAACATGCATCAACAAAAATGAAAGCCACTTTGCTGAAATTTCCGGATGGCAATTACTCCGCCATTGAATATCTTGATGACGGTTCTCCTTTAAAAGTCAATGTTGAGTTAAATAAAGGAGAGTGCAAAATTGATTTTACTGGAAGTTCTCCTGTTCATCCGGGAAATATGAATGCCACAGAAGCCATTGTAAAAAGTGTTACTATTTACGTTTTAAGATTATTACTAAACGAACAAATTCCATTAAACGATGGACTTTTAGAGCCTGTTGAATTTATTTTGCCAACCGGATTGCTAAATCCTGATTTTGACGATGATCCCCAAAAATGCCCAGCAGTTGTTGGCGGAAATGTTGAAATTAGTATGCGTTTAACCGATACTTTATTAAAAGCTTTTGGCTTGGTTGCTGCCAGTCAGGGCACAATGAACAACACTTTATTTGGGAACAAAAATTTTGGTTACTACGAAACCATTTGTGGAGGTTGCGGTGCAAGTGAAGGATTTAACGGTGCAAGTGCAGTTCATCACCACATGACTAATACACGGATTACTGATCCAGAAATTATGGAACACCGCTATCCAGTTCGGTTGGAAGAATTCAGTATTCGAAAAAACTCGGGCGGAAAAGGAAAATGGAACGGTGGTGACGGAGTAAAAAGGGTAATTACATTTCTTGAACCTGTTAATCTTTCTGTGCTTTCGCAACGGAGAAATTCCCAACCATTTGGGATTAATGGAGGTAATTCGGGGAAATCCGGAGTTCAAAAAATTATTCGTAAAAACGGGGAAGTTGTAGAATTAGATTCTATTCAGAATATAAATATTGAAGCTGGTGATAAATTTATTATCAAAACTCCGGGTGGTGGTGGATTTGGAAAGTTAGAAGATTGAGTTGGTGGCAGAAGTTAATCTGTTTAAAAAAAGGAACAAAACCAACGCTGCCTGAAAAATAGAATCCATCTTTAGCAAATTAAAAGTTAACTTTAGGTTTCAATTTTAAGTTTTGTAAAAACCCTTCAAAATGAAACACATTTTACTGGCAATTATTCTCAATCTTTTTTCTTCGGCAGCTTTTTCGCAAGAAACTCCAATTTTTAATATTAGTGTTGGCATGCCTATTTCCTTTCAGCACAATTATAGTACTTCAGGTGGCACTCCTACTTTGTCCATGGAAAGGATAAATTTGTTGATTGAAAAACCTATAAAAATTAGTGAAAATGATAAATGGTCTATCAATCCGGGAATTTCATATTTTTTATTTAATGAAATTGATAAAAGTAGTGATTCAGCTTTGGGCGGATGGTACTCAAACATGTATAAACATAATGGAATAAGTATAACTACAAAGCTCTTGTATGATTTAAATTATAGTTCTGAAAAAATACACAACTGGTATTTTGGAGCAGTTGCCGGTGCTTATATTTATACAAAAACGACAGGTAAAGGATCCTAGTGGATGATGCAACAGCCACAAAATATTTCTGGTAAAACGGAAATAAACAAAAGCGGACAAGAATTTTTCCACTCTGTTTATTATGGAGTGATAGCCGGTTTTAAAGCTAAATCAAAAGAAAATTCATTGTTAAATCCATCTTTCGAATTTTCATTTTATCCTGTGTTTGTAACTCTTGACAGCAAAAGAGTAAACATGGGAATGTTTTCGGATCAGTTTAATTATCGGGTTGGTGGGATAAAAAGTTTTCTTTTATCTTTCATCCATGGAAATGGAAATACTACTACGCCACTTACTGCCAGAAGAGTTATTTGAATATTTCGATTTGGTATCAAT
>Ga0209249_1000739_pt1 | contig 36779 bp, 27 predicted proteins | sample SaaInlV_200m_DNA_4_FD_184653 | JGI IMG/M metagenome (GOLD analysis project Ga0209249, IMG submission 184653) | Marine microbial communities from expanding oxygen minimum zones in the Saanich Inlet - SI037_S3LV_200m_DNA (SPAdes) (version 2) | ecosystem: Environmental > Aquatic > Marine >...
GCAGGACATAAAGCTATGTGGCACAGAGAGTTTGATGGCTTACCTTCAGAAGAATTCCTGACTACCCTGGATCCGCTTTTAGCTGGTTTCAGAGATCGTTTATATTCAGAAACTTTCGCTGGCGACTATAAAGTAGGAGGGCTGAGTGAGAAGTGGGCTGAAATTCTGGGTTTGCCAGCCAATATTGCTATTGGAGCCGGTGCATTTGATTGCCATATGGGGGCAGTAGGCGGCGGAATTAAGCCTTATACCCTTGTCAGAGTGATGGGAACATCAACCTGTGATATTATTATTGCTCCCAATTCAGATGTAGAGGGGAAACTTATAAGGGGAATTTGCGGACAGGTAGATGGATCTGTTGTTCCCGGAATGATGGGATTGGAAGCAGGTCAATCAGCTTTTGGTGATGTTTATGCCTGGTTTAGAAACTTGCTGTCATGGGCCACAAGTTCACTAATGCCAGATAACGATAATGAAGAATTTTATAATAAAATAATTCCGGCACTTTCAGCTGCAGCAGCCCAACTGCCGGATGATGATACAATCCCACTATCAACAGATTGGTTTAACGGAAGGCGAACCCCGGATGCTGATTCAACACTGAAAGCCACAATCACTGGTCTAAGTCTGGGTACATCAGCTCCTAAGATTTTCAAATCACTGGTGGAAGCGACTGCATTCGGATCAAGGGCAATTGTGGAGCGCTTTTCGGAGGAAGGAGTGGCAATAAATGAAGTGATTGCGATTGGAGGAGTGGCGAAAAAATCACATTTTGTCATGCAGACTCTTGCTGATGTGATGAATATGGAGATCAAAGTAGCATCAACAGATGAATCATGCGCTCATGGTGCAGCAATGTTTGCAGCAACTGTAGCAGACCTCTATCCAAAGGTGGATGATGCGATGGTCGCAATGGGACAAGGCTTTGACAAGATTTATGTGCCGAATTCTGAGAGGGTTGGTTTTTATGACAGGAAGTATATGGAATACCGGGAAATCGGGAGTCGGGAGTCGGGAATCGGTGGTTTTTAATTAATACAATAATATAATGAAATTTGCTGCTAATATTGAGCTTTGGTGGACTGATATTGCTTTTCTTGATCGTATTAATGCGGCTTCTGATGCGGGCTTTGAGGCTGTTGAGATATGGGAATTAGAGGGTAAGGATATTGACAAAATGGCCAGACGTCTGGAGGATTTCCAGATGAAACTTACTCAGTTTACGGCCTGGGGTTGGGAAAAGGGCATGAATCATCCCGATAATCTTGCAGCATTTGTTGAGCAAATATCTGAGGCTTGCAAAGTTGGAAGGAGGCTAAATTGTTCAATGGGTACCGTTGTAGGTGGAGATGATCAGCCTGGCATGACACAGAAAGAAATGCATGATCAGATTACTACTGGGCTTAAGGCTGTGGTTCCGATTGTTGAAGAGAATGAATTTATGCTTATTCTCGAACCTATGAATATCAGGGTTGACCATCCCGGTCATTGCCTTTACGGAAGTGCACCTGGCATAAAAATCTGCAGAGAGGTAGATTCCCCTATGGTAAAACTCAATTGGGACCTCTATCATATGCAAATCACCGAGGGTGATTTATGTGGTCACATCCGGGAGGGTATTGATCAAATTGCTTATCTGCAACTTGCAGATCATCCTGGTCGCCATGAACCGGGAACAGGTGAAATTAATTACAAAGAAGTACTGGAAGAAGCTGCGAGACTAGGCTACTCTGGCTACGTGGGGCTGGAATGTACTCCTCAGGAAAATGAAAAAAAAGCTCTTGAACGAATTAATCTGCTTTAAAACTTCGAATTGCGCTCAAGAGATATCCTGCGAGGAGAAAATTACTGTATCATTAATTTATGAACACTAACATGCTGATTAGCCTGTAGTTTTATATAGTACAAGCCCTTAGCCAGTTGCAGATGATTTAACTGTATGCGTTGATTTTTCACCTGGTTTTCTATGCTTTGAGTCAGGATTTCACGACCACTTGCATCGAGCAGGCTGAACCTTGAGTCATTTCCAAAACCATTCTTTGCCAGCAACTGAATATAGCCATGAGCTGGATTGGGGTAAATCATGATAGAGTTTTCAGCGCCATAGCCTATCCGGGAGGAAGTATTTGTTTTAACCGTATCGATGTAATTTACACAGTTAAGAAGCTCAGCAATCATATCACCAATCAGTACCTCCTCACCTACTCCATCCAGATCATTCATCCAGGCTTTACCATATGTGCTATTTATACTGTTCACAACAGTCTGATGATTTTGTCGCTCAGAATGTAAAGTGCCTGAACAGAGACATACCGGTACATCAGGGTAGCCTTCAAAACCCCCGGATGGAATTGAAGAGATCCGGGGGTTGAAGGGTATCACACCTAAAACAGATAAATCACCAGACTGTCCGTAGTCTAAAACAGGCAGTCCGTTACAATCCATTCCAATCAAATATATTGAGTCAGGCTGGATGTTCAAATTAGCAATAGCATAAGCAATATATTGCTGTATGTATGATGGTTGCTGCAAAACATAATTTGGGGCTCCGGCATTTACTGCTTCTGGCACCATCACAATACCGCCGGTTTCTTCAGCCAGAGCGATAAGCATATCCCTCAATCTCGAATAGCCAAATGGATCACCACAATATGGCAATGCCAGGAATAGCTTTGCAGGTTCCTGCACATCAGGCGGAATAAATAATCCTAAGCGCTCTTTCCCTCCATCCAGATCCATTACTCTGGACAATCGCCCCTCCTGGACATTTCTGAACCAGGTAATTTTGTTTGCTGTATTTCCCCCAACAGCAAAATCGGTATTCATATCATTATCAAAATCAGCAACACACAATGGCCAGATACCTCCAAAACCATCATCCAAAATATTCTTTTTCCATGGCAATTCAGGATCACCGGTATTTTCATACCATGCTAAGGTATGGGAAGGCTGAGCGGTTCCGACGACATCCATATCTCCATCATGGTCAAAATCGTGGGCTGAACCCATTACAGCACCGGTGAGCGTATTGTCAACAATATGTTTCTCCCAGCCTACACTGATATCTCCGGTATTTTGCCACCAGGCTATAGTACTTTCCATATAAGCTGTTCCAAGAATATCTTTCAGTCCATCCTGATTCATATCAACTAACTCCACTCTGTGTGAACCGTTAAACGTATTTGTCAGGGTGACCTCAGTCCAGTTTATAGGTGTACCACCATCATTTCTCCATATTGTTATCTCATGTCCGTCAAGAGAAGCTCCTACAACATCGATATCACCATCATTATCAAGATCATTGGCTCCAACTGAGCGTGAACCCATAAAATGATCGCTTATTATTTGCTTTGTCCAGCTGGTACCAAGGCTATTATTGTTGCTCCACCATGTAATCTGATTATTTCCTGCCCCTGAGACCAAAACATCAGGATCCCCATCCAGATCAATATCGCTGGTCATAACTTCATGTGGCCTTTGGAATCCAGTAGCAATTATCATTTTTGTCCAGCTCTGAGAATCTCCATTATTTTTATACCAGACAACCTGGCCTGTATCCCATCCACCAGTTAAGATATCCTGGTATCCGTCACTATCAATATCATCCATCCAGACAGTTAAAGATGCTCCCAAATTTGCATCCACCGCAACCGGAGTCCATTGAATTGGGTTTCCACCATCATTTCTGACAATAAAAACGCCATGATCTCCGGATGCTGCGAGAATATCCTGATCTCCATCCTGATCGATGTCACCAGCATACATCCCGGCAGGAGCGGTGAATGACTGAGCTGCCGCGTTGGCTTCAAACCTGGCTTGCGACCATGCCTGAGTCAAGGGCAAGCAAGCTACAAAGAGAAATATGTAAAAGTATTTGTGATACATGATGAGTTCTATTTTATTTTTAAAATTGATTTACTGATTCGCTTACTACCATCTGTCCAGGTAAGGAAATAGGTACCATCCGGCAGCTTATTAATTCCTGCTTTAGACAGTGAAAGTTTATATGAAGTCCTTGAATTATTATTATCCAGATTATCTTTCCAGACAAGCTTCCCTGTTGAGCTTGTTATCATCAAATCAGCATCCTTGCCCGAAGACTCAGGAAGTATGAATTCAAGTTGATCGATGAAAGGATTCGGAAATATTTGTAATGTTTGATTTAGAGAAAATTCATTATTGAGAGCGCTTGCATGAGCTTCAATAATCTGCAAATTATTCTCCCCCGTATTTGCTACCAGCAATTCCTGGCTGTCTGCAAAATAAATCATCCCATGAGGCTGATTTAATCCTTCGAAATAAATAACGGGCTCATCAGACAGGGAATTAGTAAGCGCATAAATCGCATTCTCATCCGGGCTGGAGATATAATGATTGCCATTCCCATCTGAAATAATTGTGCCACCAGATTTGATAAGAGTTTCAATCTCTGAAGAAATTGCACCAGTTGAAGGGTCGATAACTTTGATTACTATATCTCCGTCACCATCAAGAACAAGAAGTTTTTCTAAATGAGAATCATAAATAATATCCTGAGGAAAAATCAGTCCTGTAGTATGGGTAATTATTGTTCCATCAGCAGGATTGATTTTAAAGATATTTCCTGATGCAGGATCTGTGGCAAACAAAAAGCCCTGATTATCTGTAGTTAAGCCAGCCAGAAACTGGGCTCCCAGACGGAAACTATTCAATTTTGCGCCAGTTTTGGGATCAAGACCTATTATTTCAGTGGCAACATTAACCCATAAGATATCATTTATTACACAAGTTGAGGTACAAACCGGAAAGTCATTCCTGATTATATGATCGAAGCCAGATGCCTCTGCTTTAGCAATATCCCCTACTTCTTCATTTGAAATAAATATGCTTTCATCCTCCGGATTACGACTGAGCCACTTGGGACCATTCAATGCCAAGGCCTTAGTGGAGATATTCTCCCACCATGCCAGACTATTCGAATTATAACCTATAGCCACGACATCCATATCGTGATCACCATCCATATCAGCTACATTCAGGGCAAAACCTGATGTTAGTCCACCATCAGCCCACTGTCCGGTAAGTTGTTGGTTTCCATTATTTTCATAACAGATCAAACTTGGTGCACCCATTCCGGTTCCAATCAGATCGTTATCACCGTCAAGATCAAAATCAGCCTGTTCCAACCAGATTGCACCACCAAGATTCTCCATTGCATGCTTTGTATAATTACCCAATCCATCATTTTCATACCAGGCCTGAAGGCCGCTTACACAAGCATGGGCCAGAATATCCAGGTCTCCGTCTTTGTCAAAGTCACGGGGTAATATTGTGTGGATCATAGTAATTGCATTGTCAATCAATTTCTCGGTCCATCCCATATTACCATCATTCTCCCACCAATAAATCTCACCATTTACTTCACCGCATGCAGCCAGATCAACATCACCATCATTGTCGAGATCAGCTCCAAACACAAAAGGGGATTGATTAAATCTGGATGATACAATGTGTTTTGTCCAGTTCTGATCACCATCATTCTCCCACCAGGCCACATCACTCATTGCTGCAGAGTTGTCAAATCCACTGCAGAGCACATCAATATCACCATCGAGATCCAGATCACATAATTCAACTGTATGAGCTCCCTTGAAATCATCACTCAGAACATGTAAAGTAAAATTATTGCTGCCATCATTCTCCCACCAGTAAATTTCATCTCTTCTCAGAATTGCGGCGATAATATCAATATCTCCATCTAAATCAATATCGCCAGCTCTAACTGATCTCGGATTGGTAATTTGAGTAGCAATTGCCTGCTGAGTAAAGTTTTGATTTGCGTTATTACGCCACCACCTTATTTCTCCACCGTTCGAGTTGGATGCTGTCAGTATATCCTGCCTCCCATCCTGATCGAGATCAACAATAAAAACATCAAATGGTGTAGTACTGGTACCAATTTGATGTTTCTCAAACTGAATCTGAGCAAATGCGCCAAAGCTGAACACTAGAAAGGTTAGAATAAAAAGAGTTCGTTTAGTAATCATAATATCTATCTTGAATTTTCGGTGGCAATGTATCTATTCATATATTAGAGGAGAATTATTTTCGACCCTGGCCTAAAACTTAAGGTCATCCCGACAGATTCTAAGGTCATATGAATTTCATCGACGCTAACATACCATTCGGATGACTTTTTTCACCAATCGGCAGAAAACTAGCAATCAATTGAGCCATCTTCATACATTTGTACAACCTTGTCTAAAAGAATTATGAATACCGATAATATCAATGCTTTTATCCGGCGTCCCCCGGTTCGTATCTTATTGCATCTCTTGTTCTGGTTTCTCTATCTGTTCATTTCAGCTGCGACAGTAAAGAAGTTTTATCCCGATGAGAGCGTGTGGGTCATTATGTCGCGATATATCTTCACTCTGCCAATAGATGTTATGGCTACCTACTTTACAGCTTACTTTCTATTACCCAAACTTCTATACAGGAAGAGGCTAGTGCTGTTTTCTGTCATCTTCATTATTACAGCTATTGGTTTTATTCTTCTCCAAAGATCAATTATATGGTACTATATGTATCCGAATGTGTATAAGACACAACCCTCGTCACCTTTCTTCCCAATAAACTGGTTATACACTTTCACGAATATTTATCTGGTTGTCTTTGCTGTATCAGTAATTAAGCTTCTACAAAGAAATTTCAGAAAAGAGAAAAATATGCAGGAGCTGAGTGAGAAAAAAATAGAGGCAGAGCTTAAGTTCCTGAAAGCTCAGGTGCATCCCCATTTCCTCTTTAATACATTGAATAATCTTTACGCCTTAACTCTTGAGCAATCAGACAAAGCCTCGGAAGTCGTTCTTAAGCTTTCAGAATTACTCAATTACATGTTGTATGAATGCAATGAGCCAACCATATTAGTGTCAAAAGAGATTAAACTGATTGAGAATTACCTTAGCCTTGAAAAGATACGTTATGGTGAAAACATGGAGCTCGATTTCCAGGTAGCAGGCGAGATTGCGGGAAAAAAGATTGCTCCAATGCTTTTGCTTCCTTTTGTTGAGAACGCTTTTAAACATGGGGTAAGTAAGATTGCCAGAAATGCCAGGGTGAGTATTAATCTAAATCTTCATGAGGAGGAATTAATCTTCCAGGTACGGAATACAAAGGCTGATACAACAAGTGATGATCCGGCAGGATATTCTGAAGGAATTGGTTTGAAAAATGTTCAACGACGACTCGAACTTATGTACCCTGATCGTCATACATTAACATCTCAGAAAACAAGATCAGAATTCATCGTATATTTAAAGCTCAATTTATAGAATATGACTGTAAAATGCATGATCATAGATGATGAGCCTTTGGCAATCAGAGTATTGGAAAATCATATTCAAAAGATCCCATGGCTTGATATAAGCTTCACATGCACTAATCCGGTTGAAGCCATTGAGCAGGTGAAACAGAAAAAGGCCGATCTGATTTTTCTTGACATTCAGATGCCTGAGCTAACAGGACTTGAGTTTCTTGAGAGTTTACCCAGGCAACCTGTTGTGATTTTTACTACAGCATATCGTCAATTTGCAGCAGATGCCTACGATCTTGATGGCCTTGATTACCTGATAAAACCCATTGCATTCCCAAGATTCCTTAAAGCAGTGAATAAATACGTTGAAAGGCATGGCAACAAACAGGATCTCCCCCTTGTGAGTATTCCCGGGGTTTCAGATTCCCGCTCTTTTTTCATTCGCAGTGGTCATGAAATGATTCGCATTGAAGTGAGTGAAATCATGTACATTGAGAGTTTAAAAGATTATGTTCAAATTTTCCTCCCGGATAAAAAATATATTTATAAAGCCAGGATATCCAACCTTGAAGAGGAGCTGCAGGATGACCATTTCCTACGCGTACATAAGTCATATCTCATTCCTTTAGATAAGGTTAGCGCTGTTTCACCTACTCACATCCGTTTAGGAGAAAAAGAGATCCCTATTGGACGCACGTATAAGAACATGGTATTGAAACGATTGGGAATTGATTGAGTAGAATAGTAGTGGCTTATGGCTATACTAATTACACTATTCTGTAGTGAAACGTATTAATTGCTGAGAATCTCCATGAGTCATTTCAAGATAGAATATCCCATCCGGAAATTTTGTTGCATCAATTCTGAAAGTGTGAAATCCCGCAATAATTGGTCGGTAAAAAAGGGTTTGCATTCTTCTGCCCCATGGATCTAATACTCGTAGAATGAAATCTTCATCTCCCATAGCTGTGAAATCAAGTTTTGCATATTCCAGTACAGGATTAGGATCCAGAGTGGCATGAAAAATATTCTCATTGTGATCTACCCATTGTTGCAAGGCAGGCGGATCAGCATAATTGTATTTCAGATAATAGTGCCATGCATTCTCTAATTCCATTTCACTCCTGAGGCCAAGCACATTGTAATTTGGATAATTTTTTATAAAAGCGCGAACACGCTCAGGCCCATACTCCCGCATCATAAATTCAACAATAGTATAAGAAAGAGAATATCCATGCTCACGATCAAATCCCTCAGACTCTGACAAAGTATTAAGACTGGGGAAGAAAATCCTTTCCCTGACCAAGCCCGGCACTTCCTGTGCAAAACGGTATTGCCCTGCATGATAAACCGCCAGACCTTCGTTCAGCCAAAGCGGCAATTCCGCATCCCCCGCGTTGGCAACACATATATGAACAAGTTCATGAATTAACCCATCCATAACAGATTCAGAATCATGATTTCCGGGTGGATTTAAAGGGCTGATCAGATGAATCTCCCGATCATTAATTGCCACACCAACTAACCATTCAGAAGCCAAACGCAGACCGGATGATTGAAGAAGACTGTGTCGGTCAGGATGAATATATACTTCAACCCGATGATTGATATCTGATCCAACCTCAACAGCAATACGTTGATAGTGATCTTCTAACATATCAATCACTTCAGCAATCACCTGGCGATCCGGATTCTGATATTTAACAGCAAAATTCAGACTATTTCGGGTAGTCCAACCTGAAGTCCCTATCAGCAGTAGTATTAGCAGGTATCTTAGCATAAACATTTTAATAACGTTATACTCTCTGAAATAATTATCTTTGAATTGAAAAATACAGTAAAAATGACCAGAATATTCCAGAAGAGTCTGATTATCTTATCCTTGCTATTTATATTTATTTCTTCGCATGCACAAAAAGTAAACATTGAAGAGGCATCTCTTGTTGCTCATAACTGGTTGGAAAATAAGCAAAAAACAGCATATTCAGTTCAATCTCTTGAATTTGTTGATAGTTTATCTCATGAAAAACTGGCCATCATATATCGTTTCCGGATAAAGCCTTTAGGATTCGTCTGGGTATCAGCCGATAAACTAAATTCACCTGTTCTGGCATATAGTTTTGAGTCAAATGGAGATGATCTGAACAATAATCTTCCTGCAAAGGAATTTCTTGATCTCTACAAATCTGAAATAGCCGACAACCGTGATAATTCACTCAAGTCAGGAGGGCAGCATCCTGGCTGGACAAACTTAAAAACAGGACAACTCAAAGGTATGCAAACCGCTGAGTCGGTTGAACCGATGATGGAGGTTACCTGGGGACAGGGTGCCGGATACAATGCATTTACTCCCGACAATACACCTACCGGATGTGTGGCTGTAGCCATGGTTCAGATCATGCGTCACTGGGCATGGCCCGACACCTGCCAGGGTCTGCACGAATATACACATGGAGAATATGGCGATTTTGCTGTAAATCTTGATACAGTTAAACTTGATTGGGCAGCCATGCCAATGAATTCTCCCAATGACAATATTGCAACATTAATGTTGTATGCAGGTATTGCCCTGCATATGAATTATGCACCTGGTGGTTCAGGAGCCAGCACACACAGATGTCGTACCCTGCTAAGAGATAATTTTTCCTACAGCCCTGACAGAATCACATATCAAACCATGTCAGACTATGGAACAGTGAAAAACTGGACCAATATGGTGAAGAATGAACTGATCAATGGACGTCCTATAATATATCGTGGACAAGGCTCCGGAGGCCATGCTTTCAACTTTGATGGTTTTGAGGGGGACTTTTTTCATGTCAATTGGGGTTGGAGTGGATCCAGTAATGGATATTTTATTGTTACCTCGCTTACACCCGGCTCACACAACTTCTCAGAATCTCAGGGCTGTGTGAAAGGTATTTATCCTAACACCATGATGATGTGGGATCGACCATACAATGTGGCCGCATTAGCCGGTGATTCACAAGTCGCCATGGCCTGGACCTCTCAATATCATCGCGATCTTTCGGGATACAAAATTTACCGTAATGGCAGCCTTGTGGGAGAGTCTACTGAAACTTCTTATACTGATATTACTGCTGTAAACGGGGTTCTTTATAACTACTCGATATCTTCAGTTTACGAGACCGACACTGCTGATTATGAGTCTGATCAAACCCAGGCCATATCTGCACAGGCAGCTGAAGGTTTCACTATTCCTTTTGAGCAAGGCTTTGCAGATGGTTTTAATGGCTGGGAAATCAGCGGTACAAATACTGGCTTTAACTGGGGTACAGCAAATGAACTGGACATGGGTACTGATGACAATAATAAATTTATCGGAATCAACTCAGGAGTGGCCGGAAATAACGTTGTGGTTTCAGATTATATGATCTCAAATGGTTTCGATTTTTCAGGCTCCACTCACCTGGTTTTATCTTTCGATTACATTCTCAGACAATGGCAGGATATTGATCACCTCTATCTTATGTACAGAATTTTTGGAGATAATGAATGGATAGAATTCCATGAACTAGAGTCCACGAAAAGCTATGATAACTGGACAAATTTTAAAACTTACCTGCCGGATGGAGCCCTCACCGAAAATGTTCAACTGGCATTTTACTATACTGACAACGGCGGTGTAGGATATGGAGCCGGAATTGATAATATAAAAATTACAAATATTGCCAATCCGGGAGTACCTGATTTCACATGCGATGTGGAAGAAATATGTCTGAATACTGCAGTAATTTTCACCGATCACTCCACCGGTACACGCAATACTTACTCCTGGGATTTTGGAGTTGGAGCTGATCCCCGGTACGCCGACACTGAAGGACCTCACACAGTAGTATACAAATCAAGCGGTCCGAAAACTGTCAATCTCATTCTCAACGGATTAGACGAAATAGCTAAAGAAGAAGTCGTCAATATCGTTCGTCCGCCCACAGCCAGATTCAGTAAAACAATCAATCATAAAACCGTCACATTCAGAAATACCTCAACATATGCCACTGCCTATATGTGGGATTTCGGAGATGGAATGAAGGTAACCCAGGAGGAACCATCTCGCACCTATGCACTTTCGGGAGATTATGTGGTTCAGTTAATTGCAATCAATCATATTTGCAAAAATGACACAACTGAAAATTTAGTAAGCATTAAAATAACAAATGTTGAAGATTTGCCTCTTGAAGAATCTGTCTTTGTTTATCCAAATCCTGCTCATGAGCAGCTTAACATGAATCTCAGCCTTGCAAATGGAGGAAAAGTATTGTATTCACTTATTTCACTGTCAGGTCAGGAGATCATTGCTAAACAAATTGAGGTTCCTGCAGGGGATTATCAGGAAAACATAAACATATCAGCTGTTCGGCCAGGTATCTACTACCTTCGAATACAAACTGATTCTGAAGTGTTTTATCAGAAGCTGATCCTGAATTAGAATTCTAGTTCAGACTGGGCGGCCGATAACCCGGCACCACAGGTAAACTCATATCCGCCCTTCCAGAGGCTTTGTTCCAATGCACCAAGGGTAGCCAGAATATCATTAGGGGCAATTGCTCCCATGTGACCGATCCGAAAATATTCAGTTCTGTTATCAGGATGCAATCCTCCAGCAACAATAACTCCTGCTTTATTCATATCGGCAATTAGTTGTAAACCCATTATCCCATCAGGATAATAAGGAGCTGACAGAGTATTAGCTGCAATATCATCTCTCACAGGAATTTGCTTCATCCCCAAGCCAGAGAATGCAGCTCTGAAAGCATTCCCACATTTCTCATGACGTCTGAAGCGGGTTTCTAATCCTTCATCGAGAATTTGCATCAGGCTAACTTCAAGGGCAGCAACCAAATTAACTGCCGGAGTACCAAAATAGGCAGGTTTCCTTATTTCATAAGCTTGCATTATAGGTAACCAATTCATCCAGTCAGCATAATAATTTCCTACCGGATGTTTACGCTTTCTCCAAACCTCCATTGCTTTTTGAGAAGCTACTAAAAGAGCTAACCCGGGCGGTACACCAATAGCTTTCTGCGAAGCCGTCAAAACTACATCAATACCCCACTCCTCCTGCCGGATTTCCTCCCCGGCAACTGAGCATACTCCATCAAGAATGGTAAGCACATCATATTTTTTACCTAATAATCCAATAGGTTCTGGATCCACACGCACGGCAGTTGATGTATCCACATGAGTAAAAGTCATAAGCTTATAATCATTACCAGCTAATTCCTTTTCTATCAGCTCATGAGGCACAACTTTTCCAATGCCGGCTCTTAACACTTTCACATCAGCACCATAACGCTTTAGCAGCTCAGCATATCTTTCACCAAAATATCCGGTTGAAATAACTAAAGCTTTGTCACCGTGCTCTATCAGATTCGCGCCGGCCATATCCATCGCAAGAGTACCCGATCCGGCCACAATAAAAGGCTGACCTGAAGGACACATCCATACTTCACGCATTAGTTCAAGCGAATGGCCAAAACTATTTATAAAATCAACCGATACATGACTATCAGTATGTGCCCCAAAAACTTGCATCACTTCAGGAGTAAATTCAATTGGGCCGGGTATCATTAAGAGTTTTCGTGATTTCATAGTTTAAAAATTGTTCGGGGTTCGGGGTCCGGGGTCCGGGGTCGTTAGTCGTTGGTCGTTGGTCGTTGGTCTGTCCTTGGTCCTTGGTCTACTGAGAATCTGGTAGGCTTACTTTGTAGCCATTTAGCTCTATGGCTTCTTTGATCTTTGTTGCATCAACCTTTGCAGGAACATACTCAATCAATGCGTTTTTCTTTTCCAGGTTGACCTTTACCGAAGTAATTCCATCTCCAATCTGCTTAACGCTTGACTCAACAGTAGCGACACAGCCATTGCATGACATTCCTTCAATACCTATTTCCATGGCAATCGGTTCAGTACTCAGCTCCTTCTTACTATCACCTCCTGATTTACAAGATACTATGGCAGCCAAAATAATAACAACTCCTAATACTTTCCTCATAATATAGTATTTCGTTAAGGTCTGAAGTTAAGCAATTATTCTTTTCATCAGAGTTTTTTCTATACCGGGGAAAGGTCCGGGGTCCAGGGTCCAGGGTCCAGGGTCCAGGGTCCGGAGTCCAGGGTCCGGAGTCCGGGGTCCGAAGTCCGGCGTCACGTCGGGCGTCACGATTCGGCATCACGATTTCGCGTCACGATTCGGCGTCACGATTCGGCGTCACGATTTGGCGTCACGCATTTGGCGTCACGATTTCGCGTCACGATTCGGCGTCACGATTTGGCGTCACGTTGAGCTTTCCCTATCTTCATGGCAGATACCTCTACACTCTGTCTTATGAAGAATTTTATATTCATTTTTCTTGCTATGGCTACCTTTAGCCTTCAGGCCCAGGATTATCGTTACACTGAATCATTATTCACAAATATAACTGTAAACACAGATGTGGTGTACACACAGGCACCCAGGCTCAATGGTTTGTTTAATGATGAAAGTAATACCAGCATAGTCGATTACAAAATGGATATTTACCAACCATCTGATGATAATTTATCGCTCAGACCAGCAATAATATTCATTCATGGTGGTGCTTTCATCTCCGGAAATCGCAATCACGACGATATGGAGGCTTTCTGCGATAGTCTGGCCCGGAAAGGTTATGTCACTGCAACAATTGATTATCGTCTGGGAATGTATATTTCCAGCGAAGCCAGTACAACAAGGGCCGTTTACAGGGGGCTGCAGGATGGCCGGTCAGCCGTGCGGTTTTTGCGGGCAAATGCCAGTAGCTATGGCATTGATCCCAGCCGTATTTATATGGCAGGATCAAGTGCTGGGGCATTTATCTGTCTCCAAAGCGTGTACATGAATGATGCCACTGAAAAGCCAACTCAGGCGAACACATATTCTTACAATAATCCAATTCTTCCTTTCAATCAGATTACAGCACCAGATCTGGGTTCTTATGATATAGGAACAAATCTGGACCAGAACGGTAATCCTGATGCAATTTTCAGTTTGTGGGGTGCCCTAAAACATACTGATCTGATACTGGCAAAAGACGATACTCCTGTTTACTTGATTCATGGCACCAGTGATGATATTGTTCCTTTCAATATTGGTTCACCATTCGGATATCCCGCCTTCAGTGCTACTTATGGCAGTAATCCGATCAGTGCAAGATTATCTGGGTTGGGATCAGATAATTTTCAAACATGGTTTGTTGAAGGCGAAGGCCATGAGTTCTACGGTGTATCAAATGGTAACTGGGCCCCTGTTCCAAATCAATATTGGGGTACAACAATTGAAAAAGCAAGCGATTTTTTCTATCAACAGCATAAACCTCAAGCCGGATTTACATATACACCTGAAGGACTGAATATTGCCTTCCACGATGCAAGTTCTGATGCCCAATCATGGTTGTGGGATTTTGGGGACGGACATAGCAGCCAGGATCCAAACCCAAGCCATACTTATCCCTCATCAGGTAATTTTACAGTAACATTATACATTGAGAATGAGATCAAAAGCTGGGATTCTTTTAGTCAGGACATAAGCATTAGTAACACCGGAATACTTCATCCGGAAGCAGATCAAATAAGCATCTTTCCTAATCCGGCAGGAGAAAATATTTTCATTAATAACCTACCGGATGGAGCCAGAATAATTATTTACGGATCAGATGGGAGAATTTATAAGGACATCCGAACAGAAGCTGGTCAGATGCATTTTAATATGGAATACTATCCGGCAGGATGGTATCTGGTGAGAATAATCAGCACGGACATAAGTAAGAATCAAACACATCGGGTACTAAAATACAAACAATGAGATCGAGCAAAGTCATTCATATGGTTTCATGCCATGCCGAAGGAGAAGTAGGCAATGTAATTGTAGGTGGAGTTCCGGTACCTCCCGGAGACACTATATGGGAGCAGTCGAGATGGATCGATCGGGATAAGACCTTAAGAAATTTCGTACTAAATGAGCCCCGTGGAGGCGTTTTCAAGCATATTAACCTGCTGGTTCCCGCCATCAATCCAAAAGCGCAATACGGTTTCATCATCATGGAACCTGAGCATACACCTCCAATGTCCGGATCAAATTCCATATGTGTATCTACCGTACTTCTGGATACAGGTTTAGTGGAAATGCACGAACCAGAGACTAATTTCTTCCTTGAAGCTCCGGGTGGCCTGGTTGCAGTGAAAGCCTATTGTGAAAACGGTAAAGCAAAGAGTATACAAATCCAGAACGTTCCTTCTTTTGCTGATAAACTAGGTGTAAACCTTGAAGTTGAAGGATTGGGAACGCTAATCGTAGATACTGCCTATGGAGGAGACAGTTTCGTTATTGTTGATGCTGAGGCGCTAGGTTTTGATATCCTCCCGGATGAGGCCAAAGAATTAGCCGACACAGGAATCAGGATTACCAGAGCGGCAAATGAACAGATTGGATTCGTTCATCCCGGTGATTCAGGCTGGGAAGGAATCTCTTTCTGCCAGTTCACCAAACCCGTTCAGCTGATTAACGGAGCTTTTTGCGGAAGGAATACAGTTGTCATTGATCCGGGAAAACTCGATCGCTGCCCCACTGGTACCGGATGCTCAGCCAGAATGGCTGTTATGCATGCAAAGGCACAAATGAAGGTCGGTGACACATATATTGCTGAATCCATAATAGGATCAAAATTCGAATGCTCGATTATTACCGAAACCATGATCGGAGAGAACCTGGCCATTACTCCAAGCGTTCGTGGCGGGGCATGGGTAACGGGCACTCATCAGATCATGCTTGACCCCGATGATCCCTGGCCGCAGGGGTATCGATTGACTGATACATGGCCGAAGGGGTGAGGGATCGGTTACTCTGTTACTCTGTTACTCGGTTTAGTATAGGAATAATGGTCTTAGGCCATCTGGGATTTGTTCGAATTCACCTCTTACAAAGGCTCCGATGATCACATCTTCGAATAAATCAGAATCAACCGGATATTCAAATTGATCATGTCCATGATAGTTATACTTTTGATCAAAACGGACATCTATGTAATAGACTTTCCGTCCGAACAGGCCATATTTATTCCGTTTACCGATTATTTTTCCTTTTCTATTGGTCATCCCTGAATATCGCAAACCACTTCCATGCAAGGATTTGTAAAAATGAATTCGATTTTTATGATTGTTAACCATACAAAGGATTATTAGATTGAAAAGGGTTTCTGGCTAAGTATTAGCAAAGCTATAATAAAGAGTTGTTCTCTCCAAATACGGTTATTCGGTTATTCGGTTAGTTGTCTCGTCCTTTTTTGAGTTGACCAAAGTATATATGAAGACCACACTATTCTGTATGAGGGGTACTTGTGAACCAACGAACATTAATGACAAAGTGTTATTTCAAAAAGGAGCAAAATGTCATTAAACGTCACTATATCAGTCGTTACCTGTTCGGGAATTTTACATCATTGTTAAATCTTGTGTTGCCGGGGGTGTTAGTTCTTCTCTTCAATCCATTGATTAATAACAGTTCGAAGTGCAATAAGGGGGATTGCACCATTTTCTAATATTCTTTTATGAAATTCCCTGATATCAAATTTATCGCCCAATTCTTTTTCTGCAATACTTATAAGTGCTTTAATTTCTTCACCGCCAACATTATAAGATGCAAGTTGAGCTGGCATGGTAATACTTCTGTAATATAGGTTTATAGCCATTTCTTCAGCAAATTGCTCACAATATCTTGCCCAACCTTCAACATAACTGGTAAAAGACATAATCTTTACAATTGGATATAAATCACCGATTTCTTTTTTTAAACCTATTTGAACATGGTGATCGGGAAATGTTTCATGAAAAACCAGTTAGTAATTTTAACCTAAGAACTGTCCGGCATTTGCTGAATTCACACAGGTAAACTAAAATAGAAAGTTGATCCTTTTCCAATTTCAGATTCCATCCATATTTTTCCTTCCATGCCTTCGATGATGTTCTTTACAATTGCTAGTCCAAGACCAGTTCCCTGGGTAAACTTATCGAGCTTAGCAAATCGACCAAATATTATGTCACATTTATCCTCAGGGATTCCAATCCCAGTATCGGATACATGAAAGATTACTTTGTTTTGTTTATCAAGGGTGTACCCAATTTCAATTTGTCCTTTTTCTGTGAACTTTATTGAATTGGACATTAAGTTTGAGAAAATTTGTTTAAGTCGATCCGGATCTGTATTCACGATAAATCTGTCAAAAGCTACTTTTGGAATCAGCTTAACGTAAGGTTGACATTCCCGTCTAAACGTTTGAAACATATTGTTTACAAATTCATTAAGCTCAAATTCTTTTACAATGATTTCAAGTTTTCCAGATTCAACTTTTGCTAAATCAATTATATCATCTATGATTTTCAAAAGCAATTCGTTCTGCCGGTTGATAATCTCTGAAAACCCCTTGCATTCAGTATCCGCAGCACTTTCTGCAATCAGGCCAGAAAAACCTACTATGGAGTTTAAGGGAGTTCTGATTTCATGGCTCATTGAAGCAAGAAATTCCGATTTTAATCGATCTGACTCCTCTGCCCTTTCTTTGGCATCGACAAGCTCTTCGGTTCTGGCTAAAACTTCTTCTTCCAGCCATTTATTAACTCCTATCAGCCTGTCTTTATTTCTTTTAAGCTCAACATGTGTTTTAACTCGAGCTAATAATTCATTAGTATTGAACGGTTTGCTGACATAATCTATTCCCCCAGATTCAAATGCTTTTTCAATGCTTTCAATATCTGTTTTGGCAGTTAGAAAAATGATGGGTATTTCTTTAATCCTTTCATCCTTTTTAATTGTTTTGCAAACCTCATAACCATCCATTCCCGGCATCATAATATCTAACAGAATAAGGTCGAAATTTTCAGAAGAAACCAACCGTATGGCATCAGGTCCGTTTAATGCAAATTCAACACTATAGCCTTTTTCGGAAAGCAAATTAGCCAATAACTGAACGTTTTTGGAAATGTCGTCCACGACCAGGATCTTATATTTTTCATCTTCCATTGCTTGAAGAATTTAATTTTTTAACAAAATCAGGAAATTGTTGGATCAATTTCAATTCTTTATCGATATTGAACGATTGAGTTGCTAGATGTAATTCATTCCCGTAATCTATTAATGATTCTGCGTTATATTTTTTTCCAATTTCTACTATAAGTTCTGACAAAAGAAGCACATCTTTCATTTTTCTGATTTTCATTATTCCTTCCCACACAGGCATAGCTTTTTTGTCAATTTCCAATAAAACTTCATCCAGTTTATCAATTAACTCAAAGATGACTTCTGCTGCAATTTCTTCATGTTTGACTTCAGCAGTATGTTTCAGGTGTTTCATTAAACAGCTCAGGATTTCGTTTAAGCTTGCCGGTTTACGAATGTAACCACTGAATCCTAAAGCAATTATTTTTCTCTCATCTTTGTCAAATGCGGAGGCTGTAATTGCAATGATCGGAATTTGTGACCATTTGGGATTTTTCATGATCGTCTTATGTGCTTCATAACCGTCCATCACAGGCATTCGTAAATCAAGAAATACTAAATCAGGTTTGTATTTTTCTATTGCTGTTAAAGCTTCTTTTCCATTTTCAGCTTCAATAATTTTGATGTTATAACTACTTAGATACCCTATTAATACATCTCTGTTGGTTTTTATATCATCAACAATCAATACGCTTGATTCTTCAAATTCAAGTGAATCAGGATCAAAGTCAATACTATCTTCAAACTCAACATCAGCTTCATTATACTTTACTTTGTTCAATACAATAGTGAAAATACTGCCTTTACCAATTACACTTTCCAACTCAATTGTTCCATTCATTATTGTAACAAGGTGTCTTGTAATGGCAAGTCCTAATCCGGTTCCTTCAAATCTCTTACTATCCTTTCCTTCGATTTGATCAAATGCCTGAAAGATTTTCTGATGATTTGTTTTAGATATACCTATGCCGGTATCTTCTACTTTAATAAACAAATCAAGATGTTCTTTCTTCTTATTCAGGCATCCAATTTCAACTTCGATATATCCTTTATCAGTGAATTTTATAGCGTTGCTTATAAGGTTTATCAAAACTTGTTTTATACGCAACTCATCAATATTTAATATTCCTGGTAAGTCTTTTGAGATCACTGTGTTTATTTGCAGATCTTTTTCATCAGATTTTACCTTTAACATATTTATTGTTTCCTGTATGAGATTCTGGATATTGGCAGGCTGATAACTAAAATCCAGTTTCCCTGATTCAATCTTGCTCAAATCCAGGATATCATTTATTAATTGCAATAGAGTTTTACCACTGCTTTGTATTGAAGAAAGATAATCTAATTGAGATCGGTCTTTTAAGCCTTTTGATAAAATTTCAGAAAATCCCAAAATAGCATTCATCGGAGTACGAATCTCATGACTCATATTGGATAAAAATGTACTTTTTAATCTGTTAGCTTCTTCTGCCTGTTCTTTTGATTTCTTAAGTTCCGATTCAATTTTCTTGGTTTGCGTAATATCAGTAATTATAGTTGCAATTCTATAGGGTTTTCCATTTTCATCATTAATCACAAAAAAATTGTGATAGGTAGGTGTAAGCTTTCCTTCTACTGAAGTAAAATCAATTTCCCCTTGCCATTGACCTTTGGTGTTAAGAGCGGGTAATATCAATTTTGTTATGATCTCCCTGTCTTTACCCTGATAATATTTAAAAAAAGATACATGTTCAGATACATTCTTAATTTCAGCAAATTCAAGAAGTCTCTTATTCATATAAAGGATATTGGATTTCATATCAGCTATTCCAATTCCTTCATTGGATGATTCTGCAAATCGTTTAAATGTTCTTAACTCTTCTTCTGATCTTTTTCTATCTGTCATATCCATAACTAAGGCTGCCATTCTGTATGGTTGTCCATTTTCATCTTTAATCAGGAAGAAATTGTGGTAAGTTATTAAAAGATTATTATTCGCTGTCAGAAATTCCAGTTCTCCCTGCCATTGCCCCTTGGATTTTAGTTCCGGCATGACAATATTATTAATAGCATCGATGGAATCTTTTGTGTAGAATCTTAGAAAACTATCCTCTGGACTAACTTCATTAAGCTCACATAATTCAAGTAATCTTCTATTCATGTATAGAATATTGGAATCTAAATCAGCCATACCAAATCCCTCACCAGAACCATCAGCAAACATTTTAAACGATTCGAGTTCCTCTTCTGCTTTTTTTTGTTCAGTAATATCTGTGATTACTGCTGCTATTTGTGATGGATTACCATTTGAATCTTTTATCAGAAAGAAAGTTTGTAGGGTAAGAACAGCATTGCCATTCTTACTAAGAACTTCTATTTCTCCTTTCCAATGACTTGTTTCAATTAATTGTTTGATTATACCACTAAATAATTCCTGGTTTTCTTTAGAATAGTTTTTTAAGAGACTTTCCCCAACTGGCGTTTCATTTTCTTCAAGCAAATTATTTAATGCATTATTTTGATAAAGAATATTACCATCCAGATCAGCCATGCCAAATCCTTCAGTTGATGAATCGGTAAAAGTTTTAAATAGTTCAAGTTCTTCTTCGGCTCTTTTTCTTTTGGTTATGTCCTCTTTAACCGCCACAAAATGAGTAATTTCATTTTTTTCATTATAAAAAGGGGAGATTATAGCACTTTCCCAATAGATGTCTCCATTTTTCTTTTTGTTTATAAAATCACCCTTCCATATTTCGCCCGCCAGTATTGTATCCCACATTTCTTTATAATGTGATTGTGACATTTGGTTGGATTTCAGGATTCTTGGATTCTGATTCATTGCTTCATCAGCTGAATATCCGGTAGTTCTGGTGAAATTTGGATTTACATATTCAATATTTCCATCCTTATCAGTAATCACCACTGTAGCATAACTGTGATCAATAGCTTTAGATAGTTTTAAATTTTCTTTATGAGATTTTTCCAGCTCTATGGTTCTTTCTTTAACAAGTCCTTCAAGATTGTTTTGATATTTTTTTAATTCTTCTTCTGCCAGTTTACGCTTAGTAATATCTCTGAAGGTACCTTCTGTTGCAATAACTTCACCTTGAGTATTTCTAATTGCCTGAATATTACACTCTACATATATTTCATCCTTATTTTTTTTCCTAAATATTAGCTCTCTATTGAGAACCTTATCATTGATAAATAACTCTTTTAAGGTCTTTTCTCTTTGTTTATCGTCTGTATAAATATCACGACCTAAGGATTTGCCAATTAACTCTTCCTCATTATTATATCCCAGAATTCTAATAGCTGAAGGATTTGCAGAACCTAAATTGCCTTCAATATCAGCAAGCAAATAACCATCTTGAGTTGTTTCAAATATGCGTCTGAATTTCTCTTCACTCGCTTTTAGTTTATTTTCAAATTCTATTTGTTTTGTGATATCCTGCACAGTCCCAACAGAACGGAGCGGTTCGCCATTTTTATCAAATGTGCTTTCACATTTTTCAATAACATATTTGATAGTTCCATCCTTCAGTTTTAGCCTATGCACTATTTCATAAGGTTTCTTGTTAACCAGAGAGTCGCTATAAGCTTCATTAGTCATATCTCTGTCGTCAGGATGAATGTTGTCGAGAAAAGCTTCATAAGTAGCTTTGAATCCCTGTGGTTTTAATCCAAATATCCGGTATACCTCATCAGACCACTCTAATGAATTTTCGACAAGATCTAAAACCCAATGCCCAATTTTTGCTATCTCTTGTGCCTCCTTTAATTTAGATTCACTTTCCCTTAGTTTGCTTTCGGCAATTTTTCTTTCAGTAATATCACGTATGGTAACCAGAAATGCTTTCTCCCCTTCATATTTAATTAAGGAAGTGTTTAATTCTACTGACAGTCGGCTTGTATCTTTTCGTACCAAATCAACAATTGTAATTTTGGGTACTGATTTACCCAAAAGTCGATCCATAACCCTTTGTGCAACAATTTTTTGGTATTCAGGAGCTATAAAATCCGTCAAGTCTTTTCCAATGACTTCTTTTGGATCATAACCCAATTCCTTCTCAACAATAGGATTCACATAAATAACCCTACCTGCTTTATGTATAACAATACCATCGTTACTGTTTTCAACCACAGCAGCATATTTTTCTTCACTTTTCCTGAGTACTTTCTGGGCTTTATACTGCTCTGAAATATCCAAGCCAACTCCTAAAAAGAAATATTCATCAATATCTGATAACAAATGTCCTTCGAAATAATGAGGAATTAGTTCACCGCTTTTTAGCTTGAGATTAGCTTCTATAGCAACCTTCCCTTTCTTTATTATATTATTTAAAGCGGCTCTTATTGCTGGAGATTCTTTTTTGGAGAAAAAATCAAAAACTGTCATCCCCCTTAATTCTTCTGTTGAATAGCCAGTTACTTTCTCATGATTCTTATTCCATTTTATTAATTGAGTTTCATTGCCATCAATTGAGTACAAATAAAAAATCCCTGGCAGGCTATTTATTAATTTATCAGTGAACTGTCTTTCTTTAAAAAAATTATCTTCGGCAGATTTCTTTTCCGTGATATCTTGCAAAACAGCAATAAAATAATTTGGTTCATTTTTAGCAGACTTTGCAAGGGATAATGTAAGGTTAGCCCAAAATACAGATTTATCTTTTTTGATATATCTCTTTTTTATTTCCAACTCATCCAATTCTCCTGTCCAAACTTTACGTACTTCACTATTATCTATATTTGGATCATCTGGATGGCTTATATCATTTACATTACTGGAAATCATATCTACAGGGTCAGTGCCAAATAATTGTGCGAATTTATTATTGACCTTTATGATTTCCCCTTTGCCTGAAACAAACGCTATACCCACAGCAGCTTGCTCAAAAGTTAATTCTGGTCTATCTCTAAGATCTTTTCTCTCTCGTTCAAGTTTCTCAACTATAGCAATCAACTCTTCTTTTGTAAGATCTGAATAACTCATCATATCAAAGGATTTGAATAAAAATATCTATTACCATAAACATTCTGTTTTTTGTCAATAGTAATCCCCCAGTGTAGCCTAAAGATAAGAGATGGTTTGATCATATCAAAGAGTGGGAGCACTCTAACATTCAGATGTCCATTCAGTTTGGAGTTAACCTTTTATTTGAATTTTTGATAAGTTTATTAAAAAACAAAACCTAAGGCAGTTTTCAAGAACAAAAACACCTTTACTTTATGTTAATTAGCAATAATATACGGCTAAAATGGATTAAAAAGTCCTCAATCCTTTTATTAACTCTAATCTTCCCTTTATTGTAAATGGGCAATGCTGGTACTACACATTCAGCTCTGGCAAAGCGAACACATGCGCTGCTCTTTCCAATCCAACCGAGTCAATAGATGGACCTATTGATGAATCAATATGCGCTTCAGCTCCTATTGGTTTAACATCTACCAAATCTGTAAAAGTCCAATCAAAAGAGTTAGTATAAAACTTCTTAATTTTTTCAAGATCATTTGCTTTAAATTCTACGTATTAATATGATTGTTCTCCTGTCCTTAACTATATTCAGATAAAAGTGACGACACTTTTTCCATTCAATGATAATCAGCAGGGCCAGGCTTGCGGATAGCACACATAGTATTAATTGAGGTGGGTGTCCAACAGAAAAAACTACACCTATACACGTTAAAATAAGAATAGCGGTTCGGGGAACAAGGAACAGTCCGCTTGACCTGAATACTGCTGCACCGGTAAATCCAATAAATAGTACAAATCCCCCACCTACTGCCGCAGCTAAAGGGACAGTCAGAAGATCATGTGGATGGGATAAGATTATTTCAAATCCAACGGCAATACCAATTATACCGGCTACAATTGGAAAGTGCATTAAGCTATACACATCTCTTGCCATAGCATTTTGATCCCCTCCGGATTTTTGAGAAAAATAATCTTCAAGATATTCTATAATCCAGGCAAAATAACTCCACTAAAGAAGACAGGTAATTAATAAAGTCAATCCACCCACAATAATTAGCTCCGTAGTTATTCCCTGAGTGGCTATAGCACTTGCTGCAACAATCAATGATTCTCCAAGAGCTATTATAATGATCAAACCGTGTCGCTCTGCAAAATGTTTTGGATGTACCGACTAACCCTCAAGACGCCCGGCAACAAGTCCGGCAAGCATATCAAAAACAATTGCAGCCAACCACCACCAAATACGCACATCCGGTTCGGTAAATATCCCAACCAACACAGTAGCCATTCCTATAGTTGCGATAGATGTAAATACGATTATAGAAGTCCTTGCGGAATGTAAGGTGGTCGTAACCCGCACATATAATCCTATCCCGAGGATTCGGATAACGACATAAGGCAAGGCAAACCTCATCAAATATTCTATTAAGTATACAAATCAGGGTGGCATTGAATTTGGCTGTCAGCTAAAAAGTAAGTTCATTGAATTTTTCGTAAAAGACACAGGTATTGGTATTCCAAAATAACTTCAACAGAATGTTTTTGAGCGCTTTATTCAGGCTGATCGTCATAAGGCCAGAGCTTATGAGGGAGCTGGATTAGGCCTGTCCATATCAAAAGCCTATTTAGAAATGCTAGGAGGAGAAATCTGGGTAGAATCAGAAGAAGGCAAAGGTTCTCAGTTTTATTTTACTATTCCATTTAAAAACAAGCAGCTATGATGATATATTTACATATACATATGATGGATCGTTACGGCCCGGACATTGACCCTGTGAGACTTATTAGGGGCCTAGTTCAGATCTGTGCAATGAAGGTCCCTAATAAGCACCTGAAAAGATGACACAAAAGGTGACCAACTGCATGTCAGGAGCATGAAAAAGCCTGGCTTATACCAGTGCATTGTGCCTCGGTGATGATTTTACCTCCCAAACTCTAAAGCAGACATTTTGGCATCCAGCTGAATGGACTTTTTATAAATTTCATAGTGTTGCTGGCCAGGTTGGCAATATTAATATTGTGAGAGTTGACTGCGAGGCGGATCCCAAATGGTAGCCACTTCGGAATATGCCGGAGTATCTCCACAATCTTTTCATTCAAAAATTTTCAAGATTCAATTGTAAATATGGACTTAAATCTAAGATGTAATAGCCTTTGAAAGGTTTTTAAAGCTTTTAATTGTAAATCGAAAGAATATGATTGAAAGCTTGACATTTCCGATACGGATATGGTCTAATTTTATTATGCGATTGTGAGTACAACAGTATAACTAATTAAACCATAATCCAATGCTAAATGAAAACCATTCAATTCCAGACCTTTTTCTTAACTATCTATGTGATAGGCCAGGATCAAAATATCACTGTCCCTGGTTATCAAGAATTATACCTCAACTATTGATCAAGGATATGATCCATACAAAAAGCACCTCACTCAGTAGGTGACCTTTCAATTGCTGAAACATTAAGGATATGAAAAGTTGAAAAGAATACTTATAAGAATCATTAAAGCGGTCAGAGATATTTGGCCTTTACTTACAGGAAGTTTCATATATCAAAAAAATATACATCATGAAAACTCTATTTAAATTATTGGTAATTGCCTTAGTAATCAGTGCAGGATCATCTTGTCAGAAGGATGAAATTATGCTAGACACTAAGCTACAAAATGAAATGACACAGTCTAATCAGTTAAAAAACTCAAACATCTCTATTTCATCCATTGATGAAATTATTCAGTTGATTGAAAAATATGTGAGCGAAGGAATTTTGGACGAGGGAATATCCAAATCCCTGATCTCAAAGCTTGAAAATGCGAAGAAAAGCCTGACAAAAGGAAATGAGAAAGCAGCTTCAAATCAGTTAAAAGCAGTTATTAATGCAATTAATGAACTTATTGAAGAAGGCATAATCACCGAGGAAGATGGAGCAGATATTATTGAAGAAACAGATGAGGTAATTGTCACTATTAATGAAAGTTTTAGCGATATACGAGATGGCAATCAATATGAGACGGTAATAATTGGTGAACAGTGTTGGATGGCTGAAAACCTAGCCTATTTACCTGTAGTATCAAGCGCATTTGAAGGTTCTACTGATGAGGCGTATTATTATGTGAATGGTTATAATGGTAATAATGTTGCTGAGGCAAAGTCAACGGACAATTATCGTACCTACGGGGTACTGTACAATTGGAATGCTGCAAATATTTCATGTCCAAAAGGATGGCATTTACCAAGTGATGAGGAATGGAAGATATTGGAGAAACATCTTGGGATGAGTTCATCCGATGCAGATGATACCTGGTGGCGAAGTTCTGGAGATGTTGGGATTAAGCTAAAATCAATATCTGGTTGGAAATACGATCTGAATGGTGATAATAGCAGTGGGTTCAAAGCTCTTCCGGGTGGCAATCGCGCGCCCAAAGGTTTAGTCCTTATGGTGGGATATGGAGCCTCCTTTTGGTCGTCTTCAGAGATTGGTTTGTCGCACGAAGGATGGTGCCGGGAACTGAGCTGCTACAAGGATGATGTATATCGAGGCGACGAACGCCACGATCACGGGAATTCGGTCCGCTGCATCAAAGACTGATATAACGGTTGTTTTGCAACTATTAAGATCTCTTAGAGTTTCCAACATCCCAACAGTTCATGATAATATTGTTCTAATTCGAATGAGACTTGCAAAAACTATCCAATAACTTTAAGAGCAATTATATACAATTGAAAAAGAAGTTAAACACCCAACCACCATAGTAAGTATTTATTAATGCGCACGCCATACGGTGGATCAATTCTTTATTTTACTATTGGCCTGCGACCTTATTGAATCTGGATCCTGATGGCTTTAGTGGTTTTATTGCTTACTAATCGGCATATATAAGTGCCCGGAATTCGCTGTCCCCTGGATGTATTGCCATTCCAGATAAATTCTTCTTCCCCTGCATGGAAAATCCCCTCGTGAATCTTGGTAACAATTCTTCCATTGATATCAAATACTAATAATTGCCCCTCCTGCGGCTGATCCAGAGAAATATTTATATTAACCTGATCCGTAGAAGGATTTGGATAGACTTTCAAGTTGGAAGTTACTACCCTGCTATCATGTATTGAGCTGGCGATTGGCAAATTAATTCTCCACATTGATCTTCCAAATGTTGCCGCTAAAAGAGTACGCGTTGTCTTGTGAATATTCAGGTCAAGTACAGGTGCATTCGGTATGCCAGGTGCCATCAATTCCCAGCTATCTCCTGAATTATAAGTAGCAAATACACCTCCATCAGTAGCCAGGTAATAATAGTCTTTGATATCTGGATCAATCTGAATATTATTCACAGGAAAATCAGGAAGATTGCTGGATATATCAATCCAGGTAGCTCCTAAATCTGTAGTCTTAAACACATGAGGAACATAATCAAAATACCTTAATCCTGTGAATGTAACATATGCAGTATTAGCATCATGCGGGTCAGTCGCAACACAACTCACCCATCTCCATGGAAGATCATCCGATACTTTAGTCCAGTTATTGCTGATAGATATATCTGGGTTAACCCAAACATTTCCATCATCAGTTCCGGCATAAAGTATTTTTGAATTTACTGGTGATACAGCAAGTGTTGTTATAGTTCCATAATTCCAGGGTGGTTGATCGCCATTTGTAAGATCATCGCTGATTCTGCTCCATGTCACCGCTCTATTTGTTGAACGATAAACGCGATGTGATCCTAAGTAAACTATCCTTGAATTATTTGGATCTAAAACGTATGGAGTTTTCCAGTTATATCTGTCATTCCTGTTCGGATTTGCTCCACTGAATCTTTGTCCTCCGTTAGTGGATCTTCCGAATCCACCTCGTTGAGAGGCCGCATACATATATTTTGGATCACTTGGATCTACCCGAACGACAAATCCATCACCACCATATATGCTTTCCCATTCCATTGGATTACCTGTTTCTGATCTTTGTGTTCCCCGATCCTGGGTTCCTCCCATAATGTCATTCACATCATGAGGATTAACTTCGCAGGTATAGAACTGAGTAATAGGCAAAGTCATGACTTTGAGATTTGTAGTTGAGCCATTATAAGAAACATAAACACCACCATCGTTTCCAATAACAACAAACTGGTTGTTTTGAGGATGAACGTACACAGCGTGCTGGTCAACCCAGAAATCCTGACCACTTATTGTTTTCCAAGATTGTGCTCCATCATTTGAATACCACATATATACACCCGTCGACCACACGATGTCGGGATTAGTTGGATCTACATGGACTTTTCCTCTCCAATAATTCCCCTCTATATCTGAATTTGTGGGTACCCAATGGTCACCTCCATCAGTCGTTTTAAAAAGGTCAATCCATTTTTTATTATGATCTGAATAATGACCATACATTATATCTGGCTGTGATTCACATAATCCTATACCTATACGGCTAATATTACCAGAAGGTAGCCCATTGGTTAATTCTTCCCAGGTATCTCCACCATCATAAGATCTGAACATACCACTGGAATTGCCACCATATGTTCTTTTTTCGGCGGATCGAGTTCTTTCCCACATGGTGGCAAATATTGTATCAGGATGATTGGGATGAATAACAACATCAATTCCACCTGTTGAATCAGAAATATAAAGTACATTTTCCCATGTTGCTCCACCATCAAGGGTTCTATAAATGCCTCTTTCAGGATTGTTTGAAAACAAGTTACCCATTGCTGCTACAAAAACTATATCAGAATTTGTGGGATCAATCTCTACTTTCCCAATTCCTCCGGCATTTTTTAATCCTATATGAGTAAAGCTTTCTCCTTCATCATTTGATTTATATACTCCATAACCATCATAAGTAACAGATCCGGTCCCTCCATTTGGTTCACCTGTTCCAACATAAAGAATCCGCTTGTCTGTTTTTGCAATAGCCATGTCCCCAATTGATTGCGTTTCATAACCATCAAAAATCTGTACCCATTCCCTTCCTTGGTCGATTGATTTGTATATTCCTCCTGAAGCTGCACAAGTGTATATTATATAAGGATCGCTTGGATGCATTTCAACGTCAGTTACTCGCCCTCCAACATTAAATGGACCGGCAAATTCCCATTCTTCTCCACCTGACTTTAGTTGTTTAAGTTCTTCCTGTAAAGAAATTGCCTGTTGGCGGGAAGCCTCATATGCATCTGGATTTATATACCCATGTGGGAATACTCTCTGAGCTAATAACCAGTCGTTTGGAGTGTATTCCACATCTGATTTCTGAACTATATCCCCTTGCACAATTAACAGTGTGGTGATTATAACTGCCAGTATAGGCAATGAAAAACGGAAGCTTTTTGATTGGAACATAGCTTTAGAATTAGTTCAATCTGCAATTTAGGAATTTCTACCCAGACCTGATAGATCATTCAAAAACTGCATTAAATACAAAATAGGATGGTATTTTATCAATACCTTCAAGATGTAAACTGTAATAATCCAGCATCTAATTGTACATCAAAAATCAAGTAGATTACCAAAACTCAAGCAGCAAATCTCATGAATTAAGTTTTCAGGTATGGCTGGACATTCAGATTAACAAAATATTCGTGAAGGATCCTGTCCCTCAATGATGTGTACGCCACACAAAAAAAGCCGGCTCAAAAGAACCGGCCAATGCCTTAAAAATCACTCTCCAAAATCACACTCACACTACCTCCACACCCAAACTCACACCTATTTGCGGAGAAGGAGGGATTCGAACCCCCGGTACCTCGCAGTACAACGGTTTTCAAGACCGCCGCATTCGACCACTCTGCCACTTCTCCAAAGCGGTGCAAAAATAAGAATCTTTTCCATACTGAGAAAATTTTTGTGCTCATCTTTGAAATCTTATTCAAAATCACCCTTAGACAGCATAAACAGTGCATTTGCATGGTTTTTGGCTAAAGTAATTCACAATATTGCCGACTTATTAACAAATCCTTGGAAGTAATAGCGAAAAATTGATTTTTTTACGTCGTGAAATTTGCCACAGGCCCTAATTGGCCTATATTTGTTCACTGTTGCAATTTTTTTTCTAACCCTTAAATAATAAATTATGAACAAAGCACAATTGATTGATGCCATCGCTAAGGATGCCAATTTAACTAAAGCTGACGCTAAAAGAGCTTTAGATGCCTTCATTAATGCCACTACCGATTCTCTTAAAAGCGGTGGACGCGTAGCTCTGGTTGGATTCGGTTCTTTCTCAGTTTCTCAACGTAACGCCCGTACCGGACGTAACCCACAAACTGGTGCTCCTATCAACATTGCTGCAAAAAAAGTAGTTAAATTTAAAGCTGGTACTGAATTATCTGATTCAGTAGGATAAAAAATGCAAATGTATTTTCAGGGAGTGCTTGCACTCCCTTTTTTTTTATGAAAAATCTACTAGAACATCTGTCTGAATTCGTATTGCCCAGACGACTCGAGCTTTTTGAGGAAGTACTTGCTAAGCGTAGCAAGTATATCACTGTTGCCCTTGAAGACATCTATCAATCGCAAAATGCAAGCGCAGTTTTAAGAACCTGCGAATGCCTCGGAGTTCAGGATGTACATATTATCGAAGATCGAAACCAATACAAGCTGAACCCCGATGTTGTGATGGGATCAACTAAGTGGCTTTCCATGTATCGCTATAACCTTAGTAATAGCAAAACCCCCACCCTCGAAGCAATAAATCAACTCCGAACTAAAGGATATAGAATCGTTGCAACAACTCCACATAAAGATGATGTGGAATTGCAGAATCTGGATTTAACAAAAGGTAAAATAGCTCTTTTCTTTGGTACAGAACTCACCGGGTTGAGTAAGACAATGCTGGATAATGCTGATGAATTTGTAAAGATATCAATGCATGGTTTTACCGAGAGCTTTAATATTTCTGTTTCAGCTGCTATCACCCTCCATCATCTGAGACAAAAACTGGAAAATTCTGGTATCATGTGGCAATTATCCAAAGAAGAAAAAGATGAGCTCAAACTATCATGGCTTAAACAATCAATAAAAAAAGCAGATTTGATCGAAGAACAATTCTTCGGTACAAAATAATCCAGACACATAACAATCCTCGAAATCCAACTTTCTTTTAAGTTTATTAACACTCAACATGTTAAAAACTCTCCAACCTTGTTGAAAAAACCAAATATTTTTGACTAATTTACATTTTTATTTGACGAACAGCTCTGGGGAGCAAGCTAAAATCGACTTACCATGCCACAACAAGCTATGAATTGTATAATCATAGAGGACTACGAAGAGTCAAGAAAATTAGTCGAAATCTTTGTAGAAAAAACCAGAATGCTCAACTTAATTGGATCCTACGAAAGTGCAGTGGAGGCCATTAACGATCAAGAGCAAAAACTTAAAGTTGATTTGGTCCTCCTTGATATTGAATTACCTGAAATGTCAGGTATGGAGTACCTACGAACCCTGGAGACGAATCCGGTTGTAATAATTCTATCAGCACAGGAAAAGTACGCCCTGGAGGCATATGAATATGATGTTACCGATTACATTCTGAAACCAATCACTTACTCAAGATTTTATATGGCTGTATCGAGAGCATATACCAGGTGGAGGAAAGATCAGAATATACAGAAAACCCAGGAGGAGATATTTGTTAGAAAAGGATCGAGTCTTGTGAAATTCGGCTACAGTGAAATCTTATGGATTGAAGCACTCGCGAATTATGTAATGCTGAATACTACACGCGAGAAACTCACTGTACATTTCACAATGAAAGCGATTCTGGAAAAACTACCAGCAGATTATTTCCAACAGGTGCATCGATCTTATATCGTGAATGTTAACAAAATTCAGCTGATTAAGAATAATAATCTCTTTATAACTGAAGGACCTGAAGCCAAAAGAATACCAATTGGCAGATCCTACAAAGAAGACCTGCTCTCAAGCTTAAATCTCATGTCACATTAATGGAAAACCTCAAGTCGGATTTTCTCCGTTTTCTTGGGCAAACTAATCCTTTCCCGGTAGCTCTTAATATCGATCGTGCTGAGGGAGTATTTATATATACCAGTGAAGGCAAACGATATTTTGACCTGATTAGTGGATTTTCTGTAAGTAATACCGGACACGGAAATCCGAAAGTTAAGGAGGCCATCAAAAAGCAGTTAGATAAATATCTGCACACCATGGTTTATGGTGAATTTGTACAAGCCCCTCAGGTTGAATACGCAAAACTTCTCTGCTCTGTATTACCCGCGACTCTTAACCAGGTTTTTTTCGTTAATTCGGGCACTGAAGCTATTGAAGGTGCCTTAAAATTGGCCAAAAGGCAAACTGGAAGGTCTGAGCTCATCTCTTTTCATAAAGCGTACCATGGAAGTACACATGGAGCATTAAGCATGATGGGAGATGAAAAATTTAAAACTGCCTATCGCCCCCTCCTGCCGGATACACGTTTGATCAATTTTAACCAATTTGAAGATCTCGATAAGATAAGTGAACGAACAGCAGCTGTTTTAGTCGAGCCAATTCAAGCTGAAGCCGGAATCATTGAACCAGAAAATGATTTCCTGAAAGCTCTGCGCCAGAAATGCAGCCAAACAGGATCTATACTGATTTTTGATGAGGTTCAAACGGGCTTTGGGCGTACTGGTAGTCTCTTTGCTTTTGAGCAGTTTGATATTGTTCCAGATATACTGGTGCTGGCAAAAGCCCTTGGAGGAGGTTTACCTCTCGGAGCATTTATTTCAGACAATGAGATTATGAGCAAACTGAGCCATAATCCTGTACTGGGACACATTACCACCTTTGGAGGTCATCCTCTCTCCTGTGCCGCCGGAAAGGCTGCCCTTGAAGTGATAATTGATAATAAGCTTGCAAATGAGTCAGGCAAAATGGGGCAATGGATATTGGACAATCTGAATCATCCACTTATACTTGAAAAGCGCGGACGCGGATTATTCCTTGGTTTTAAATTACCCAACGCAGATTATGTAAACAAGATGTTCAAATCATGTATGAATCTGGGTCTTCTTTTTGACTTTTACCTGTTCAACAATGATTCGTTCAGAATTGCACCCCCATTAACAGTAAGTCAATCCGAACTTGAAGAAATGCTATCTCTGATAATTCAGTCTCTCAATGAGATCGAGTGACTATCTGACATAAAAATCAATCAAAACCTGATCGCCTATCCTTCCGGTTAAACGGTCTCCGATTGCAACCGGACCAACACCGGATGGAGTGCCTGTATAGATCAGGTCACCCATTTTCAAAGAAAAATATTTAGATACATGGGCAATAATCTCACTAAAGCTGAAGATCATGTCTGCGCTATTGCCCGATTGCACAGTCTTTCCATTTACATCCAGAGAAAAGGGGATATTTGCTGAATCAGGTAATTTTTCAAACTCAACAAATTTTCCGAGGGGTGCAGATCCATCAAAAGCTTTGGCCTTCTCCCATGGGAGTCCCTTCTCCTTTGCAATCTTTTGAATATCGCGGGCGGTAAAATCCACTCCTACGGTAACTTCGCTGAAATAGCGATGGGCAAATCTTGGGTCAATACACTTGCCTACCCTGTTGATCTTCAGAACAATTTCAATCTCGTGGTGAATATCATGCGAAAAATCAGGGTAATAAAAAGGCTTGTTATTATTAAGAATGCATGTATCAGGCATTAAAAATACAACTGGCTCTGCAGGCACCGGGTTGTTAAGCTCCTTGGCGTGCTCAAGATAGTTTCGACCAATAGCAATTATCTTCATGTTTCAAGCAATTTCTAATTTTCACGCATTTTGAGGTAAATACGTGTAATAACACGTTTTGTGTATTCAGGGAAGTTACCATCCATCATCCAACGGTAATAAGAAGGTTCTTTCTGAAAAACATCAGTAACTTTTTTCCCTTTATGTTTGCCAAAATTAATCAGTTCAACTCCATCCTTATCGAAAATAATGCGTCCCAAAAAGTCGGCATTTCGCGTAGCAGCTGAAAACTCCGATAAACCATCTATTGTAGAACTAAGAGTTGGATATTTAACCAATTGAGATTTAAAAACCTCCCATGTTGCTCTGGTATCCGCCTCAGCAGAATGGGCATTATCAAGTTGCTTATCACAGTAGAATTTATACGCTGCTGTAAGACTTCTGGGTTCCATTTTGAAAAAGATGACCTGAACATCAATAAAACGCATTTTCTTCAGATCAATATCATCACCAGCCCTTGCAAATTCTTCAGCGAGCATAGGAATATCAAATCTGTTTGAATTATATCCTCCCAGATCAGACCCTTTAAGGAAAGATGCTATCTCTTTAGCTCTGTCGGCAAAAGTTGGTTCATCCGCAACATCAGAATCTTTAATTCCGTGTATTTCTGTTACAACAGGTGGTATCGGAATAGTTGGATTAATCCTCATGGTCTTAACCTCTTCTTTTCCATCCGGAGAGATCTTCAGAAAAGAAATCTCAACAATTCTATCAGATACAACATCTATTCCTGTAGACTCAATATCAAAAAAAACTATAGGTTTAGTAAGCTTGAGTTTAGGCATTGATCATCATAGGCATTAGTAGCATCAGCAAATCCTCATCCTCCTGATCTTTCTCTTTTGGTAGTAGAATTCCAGCCCTTGTTGGATCAGATAATTCGATTACAACTTCATCTGAATTGATATTAGAAAGAATCTCAATAAGAAATACTGATTTAAATCCAATCTCCATCTCATCACCCCCATACTGGCAGTTTAATGTTTCAACTGCAGAAATACTGTAATCAATATCCTGGGCGGAGATTATAAGTTCATTTGCTTTTAAATGAAGCTTGACGAGATTACTGGCCTGATTTGAATAAACTGATACACGCCTCAACGTATTATATATAGCAAGTCGGTCGATAGTTAGCAGATTGGGATTATTCTTTGGAATAACTGCCTCATACCCCGGGTAATTACCCTCAACTAAACGACAAATAAGCTTATAGTTTGATAATGTAAACACTGCGTTTTTATCATCAAAAGAAAGAGTCACATTATTCTCTTCTTTAGGTAGAATATTTTTTAGCAGATTAGCTGGCTTTTTTGGCAGAATAAATGATGCCTCTTGTGAAGATTTGGCATCCATTCTCCGACATCGCACCAACTTATGTGCATCAGAAGAAACAAAAGTTACACTTTCAAGATCCAATTCAACAAAAATTCCGTTCATAACTGGTCTCAACTCATCATCTGCCGTAGCAAATAATGTTCTGTTGATACCTTTTAATAGCATGTCTGAAGCAAAAGAAACCTCAGTGGTTTTGTCCTCTTTCAGACTTGGCAACTGCGGAAAATCAATACCGGGCTTTCCAACAATGCTATATTTTCCATTTTCTGAGATCAGATCAACACCCATTGAATCATTATTTATCTCGAAAGTCAATGGTTGTTCAGGAAATTCTTTCAGAGTATCAGTAATAATTCTTGCTGGTATAGCTATCACACCTTCACCATCAGCATTCTCTAACGACATGGTGGTAATCATAGTCGACTCAAGATCTGATGCCGTAATTACAAGCTCATTGCCACGAAGCTCAAAAAGAAAATTATCCAGAATTGGCAGAGTATTCTTGGTGCTGATCACCCGGCTTATCGCCTGAAGGTGGCTTAATAGATCGGTACTGGAAGCAACAAATTTCATTGGTCTGATGATTAAGTTCTAACTAATTGACTTGGCCTAACCAAAAATATAAAAAACATTGGCATAAAGCCGGTGCTTATTTTCAAATTATAAACAATTTATCCTCATTCCACCGGGATGAAGAAATTGAAATCTCTAAAAAGCAGGTCAAAGACAAAATATTGAATAACTACCCAATCGCTGTCATTAATTTTGGCATACATTCTCTCATTATCCCATTCAGGAACAGCTAATTCAGGATCTGTTTGTTCTCCAGGTTTACGGCGATAGGCCTCCACGCTTGTCGTTTTACCCTGCTGATCAGTTACTGACAAGACTCTGAACGGAGTAGCGGCATCCAGAGAGTCTTTTATTGATTGTTCAAGACCATCGGCAAAAAATTCTGAAGCCACTCTTTCGTAATTTGAAATAAAAAACTTCACAGCTAGAGTATCCATAACCCGGGTACTTAGCTTTCCATTCAGACTTTCAATGGAGAATTTTTCATTTCGGTGCTTAATCCTGAAAGACTGGTCAGGATCAGTATTGTTTACTGATTTTATCTCGGCGATATCATCAAAATTATATAAGAAAATCATGGGTGAGCGCCATTCTCTCTCCAGTATGAAAAAGCGAGTGCTCAAATAACCGACAAATCCTGGAATTGATACAACGAATGGAACCGATGATCCTTCCAGCATCATGAAAGTACCCATCTGATCCTGGGTTGGTCCGCCAACATATAATGTTTTTATCAGCTTCTTCTTGTTGTATACTTCAACTTTTGTATTTCGCGTGGCCATCATGGTGAGCACATTATCCTTAGCTGTATTAGGTACAGGTGCTTTAACCCTTAC
>Ga0209249_1000742_pt1 | contig 36688 bp, 31 predicted proteins | sample SaaInlV_200m_DNA_4_FD_184653 | JGI IMG/M metagenome (GOLD analysis project Ga0209249, IMG submission 184653) | Marine microbial communities from expanding oxygen minimum zones in the Saanich Inlet - SI037_S3LV_200m_DNA (SPAdes) (version 2) | ecosystem: Environmental > Aquatic > Marine >...
ATCATTTTCTGTACGATCTTCTCTTTGAATTCTTCACTATATTTTGGCATTTTCTCATTACTTTCCGCTCCCTAAAAAGTTAAGTTTACTGATTCAGCTCACCGGACTTCTATCCTGACACAGGGGGGTAGTGGTATCTACCATCTCCAACAGTTTAGGGTTCACCTTCTGAATCATACCCTCTGCATCAATCACGATGACCGCATCATCCATTGAGTTGAGAATACCACTCATCTCATGGCGCACCTTAATTAGAAGCTCACTCTTCTCTTGATTTGCAATATCTAGGTCATGGGTGCGCTCAGCAACACGCTGTTCTAACTTCTCATTTGAGTCCGCCAACATTTCAGCAAGCTCTTCATTTTTTAACCTATTTTCGATACTTACTGTAGTTTCTCTATAAAATATTCTGGAGGAGAGAAACATCAATAGTGCATAAATCAAAATCAACAGAGAGAGCAGCTGAAAACCTGTATTTGGCTGTAGCGCCATCACGATCATTAAGGTGGCTACTGGAGGTAGGTAAAAAGTGGGGAAAGCGGGGAAAAAGCAGGAGTGCGTATTGAAGGAGCCTGCTGTGATACCAGTATAGAGCACAAAAAGCATAATTTGACTGGGGACTGGCCAAGATGAATTAAACTGTAGAGCCAATCCACTCCATACCACTCCAGTGACAAATGCTCCCACTACGTAACTATAGCCCCACCCCCGTGCAGCATCTAATTCAATTTCTTGTTTACGAAACCGATACCCCAAATACATTCTGATGAGATAAGAGCCCCAAAGCCCACTACACCATATGGTCAAAAAAGTATGGTCAACTACCCCCCAAAACAGGTAGACAGCGAGCAGGCTAGTCAGCAGCCCAAGCAGCTGAATACTATAACCTTGACCATAGAGCAGACGAACCTGCTCAGCAGTAACCTTGTTGTCATATTGTTGTATAAATTGCACTGGCCCATTACCACCATATAATCAAAGGAGTCTTATCGCACTACAATTATACATTACAGTAACAATATCCATTTATAAACCAGAAAGTTGAGGGTAAAAGATTATGAAAAAAACTATTTTAATCACGATTCTATTGTGCGGCACCCTATTTCAGGCTGCACAGGCCGAGTGGGTCTACCTTGGAGAGTATGGGGCAGATGGGCCAATCTCTACAGGTTTTGGGCTGCAAAAACTTCCTGTTGTGGGGGGAGTCATCCGTGCCACAAAGGGGATGAATTTGAGAGATGACCGCCCGCAGATCAAGAATCAGCAGTGGAGCCTGGGAAAGGTGGAGGGAGTAATCTACTCAGGCGAGCAATTTGTCGTTGAAGAGGTTGTTGTTTCTCGAAGCGGCCCTATCCCTGGAGATGTCTGGGCAAGAGGCTCTGTAAGGCGGTGATCTATTTATTGAGGAAGAGGGGTAGTCCTAAAATGATACTTCAGACTCTTGCCTATCAACCCATGTCTGGTGACTGATGTTTACTTGGATACACTCTCTACTCTTCAAAAAGAGGCAAAAGAACAGCCCCATATTCAGCCACTCTGATGATGATTTTGGGGCCGTTCTTGTCACCGATGAAGAGGGGATCCGATACCTAAAGTTTGGCAACCGTACCAAACAGGGGGCTATGGATCTCAGCAGTCCTGATACGGTTTACTTTGAATACCAACAAGCGATGTTGAGTGTGTTTGATGATGGAGCATTTGAAAGGTGCCTCTGCCTTGGATTAGGGGCCGGTTCAATGCCTAAGTTTATTCACCAAAATGGCTTATGCCAAAGCATTGATGTTGTTGAGATCAACCCCGTTGTGATTGATGTCGCCAGAGCTCATTTCCAACTCCCTAAAGAGGTAACGGTTCATAATGCGGATGCACTCGACTTTGTCGTGGGTACCCGTATGGTGTATGACTTGGTGATGGTTGATCTATTTAATAAATCAGGTACCCCAATAAACTTCAAGCTTCTCTCTTTCTACAAGAGGCTAAAGAGAGTAGTGAGAAGCGGTGGAGTGGTTGTAGTGAATATGTGGGCCTCTGATTTTGGAGATCTTCTTCTCGAAGAGAAGCTCCGAACGGTATTTGATGAGGTTGAGGTTATGAAGGTATCGCGTAATCACATTACAATCTGCAAGAGGGTTACATAAAGGTCTCCTTAGAGGGCAATTTATAACTTGGGCCATCTCCAACTGCTGACTATAGTTATTCATATAATTGTAACAGCCTGTAAGGAGCCAACCCACATGTCACAGCAGACTAAGAAGCTCATTTCGAGTCTGATTTTGGTACTGACCAGCAGCTGCTTCTCCCTCTCTTCGCATGCTATCGATCCCTCTACTGCATTTTTATTGGGGGGTGCCGTCATCGCATACCACTACTCCCCCGAACCCAAGGCTCGACTGCGCACCCGACCGGTTACTAAGAGAAAGATTCAACCCACCTTCCCCCCCTACAGCTTAACCAGAAGGGGGATACCTACAAGCAGAACAAAGTATTTGCGGTTACCTAAAGTACGCGGCCACATTTGTGGTCATGACGGTTTTTGCTTGGGATATTAAGGGTTCATCTACAGTCTCTTCCTTTATTAGCCATGATACCCACCCACAATCATCAAGCCGCCAACAGCGAAACCTGCCAAAAATATCGCCACTACAGCAACCACTTTCCCCCATGTGGTACGCGGCACCCTACTCAAAACCCAGTCTAAACGATTCATCAATAGAGTGTACCTCATAGGAGCTAGGCTTTCTATTTCCCCCCTTGACCGCGCAGCTCAAATAACACCATACCCCCCATATTTTTTCCTATTATTTTCACCCTAACGTGGCATAATCAAGCCTATAAATAAAACGACACTCCGTGTGGCAGATAAAAATTTTGGGGATGGGGGGAGAATTCATGACAACTATTTTAGCGGTAGATGACTCAGCATCAATGCGCAGTGCAGTGGAGTATGCACTGGTTGAAAAAGGGGGATACGACCTCTCTCAAGCTGAAGATGGTGAACACGCTCTAGCCCTTATCAACCAGCACCGCACTTCAGTGGGGAAAGCGTTTGACCTGATTTTAGCCGACATCAACATGCCGGTTATGGATGGCTATGAGATGGTTGAGGAGATACGAAAAATGCCTGACTACCGCTTCACCCCCATTCTCTTTTTAACTACCGAGAACTCTGCAGAAGCCAAACAGAAGGGACGCGAGCTAAACGCAACCGGATGGATCAACAAACCTTTCAGCCCTGAGAAACTGCTCGGCATCGTTGAGCAGGTTCTGAGCTAACTTCCCCTAAAAAACTCTAAAAAGCCTCAAACAGGTCCATCGCCTCCCGCTTCACCTCACTCGCTTTACGCAAGGCATCCTCTTTACTATCCCCAGATAGAATCGCCTCATAGAGCACCTGCGCATCCATCATCACAAAGGTGTCTTGGATCTTCTGATACATCTGTTTCCACTCTTCTGGATCGTTGATTCGATTAGAGTCATTAATCAGTGAGGCTGCATCATTCAAGCTCTTCACCACCTGCCGTAGCTGCTGGGAAAGACGGTCGAAATCTTGGAAAGTGACAATGGTATCGTCCAATGTATCCACCAACATACCGCAGCCACTGTCAATCTGCTCTGCAAGCGCGCCCAACTCTTGAATACAAGAAGCTCCAATCTCCTTCAGCTCCGATTTCTCTTGAGCCTGATGCAACTCCAGTGCCCTAGATTGGATTTGATTCACAATACGTACACTGCTGGAGATACGTTTGATAATGCTTCCAATGGAGTCATCACCACCCGAGATTGCATGTTCAATCAGCACTACCGCAATCTGGAACATCATCGTCACTTCACGCACCTGCCCTTCCAGCTGGTCGCGCTGCTGCTTTAATGTTAATTGGGTACGTACACGCAGCTGCACCAGCAGTGGTGAGAAGGGTTTATGGATATAGTCGACCGCCCCTAACGATAACCCCTTCTCCTCCTCTCCCGCATCGGTATGTGCGGTGACAAAAATCACGGGGATCGATTCTGTCTCTGGCTGCGCCTTAAGCTTTTCACACACCTCATAGACATCCATTTCCGGCATCTCAACATCCAACAGGATCAGGTCTGGGATCTGGTTTTGGGCAATCTCCAGCCCACCGGAGCCATTGGTCGCGAAAAAAACCTGATACTCATCTTTCAGTAGGACATTAAGCTGAGTGATATTGGCGGGAAGGTCGTCAATAATGAGGACCTTGGCCTTCTTTAGCTCACTGTCTAAAGGCTCACCACCTGCGTTACTCCCCATTCCCCTGCTCCTTATCCATCTCTTGCATCCACTCGGCTATCAGCTGATGCGCCGTCATAAAGTCCAGCTTATCAAGAGACGATGAGAGGCGATCTACCTCCTCCTCCTGCCGCTCTCTTCTCAGCCATGGCTCAAGTGCCTCAAAATCAGCTTGTGCCCCCAGATCATTATTTTGCAACAGTGTAACAAATTCATCAAATTGTAGCTTAAGTTCCGCAAATGAGCGTTCCGCCTCCCCTGCTATCGCCTTATCCGTTTGTGCCACTCCATTATTCGTCTCATCCGCTCTCAGCTTAAACAGCCGTTGCATCGACTCAAACACCTCACTCAACATCGCTTCAAGCTGTGACAACTGATCAACACCTACCACCTCTCCTGTCAGAATACGCTGTTCAATATCTTTGCTCATTGCCGATAACTGATTGGCCGAAATATTAGCTGAACTCCCTTTCAGTGAGTGAATCAAACGACGACAGGCGGTTTCATCCCCATCACTCAACAGCGTCTCAAGTTGGTTAATAAACGTTCGGTTGTCTTCAGCAAAGGACTCCAGCACCTTGATATAGATCTCCCGATTCCCCAACAAGCGCCCCACCCCCTCTTCCACATTAAGGCCCGGCAACTGCTGCGGCCACTGATCTGAGTCATCAACCTCTGCCGTTGACAAATCCTGAGCAGACTCCACTTCAACTGCAGAAATATCCCGCCCCCCCCAGTGAGCCAACTTCCTCATTAATCGGCTCACATCAATAGGCTTAGAGAGATAGTCATTCATTCCTGCATCCAGCGCCTGCTGGCGGTCCCCCTCCATCGCGTTAGCCGTCATCGCAATAATCGGTAGTGCCTCTGCACTGAACTGTTTGCGAATCTGCTGGGTGGCACCATATCCATCCAACACAGGCATCTGGATATCCATCAATACCACATCAAAGGGTTGCTTATTGACTTGATCAACTGCCTCAGCACCATTTTCAGTCAATATCACCACCATACCGAAGCTACGTAGAATCTCCATTGCCACCTGTTGGTTAATCAGATTATCTTCAACCAACAGTACCCGCATATTTTTCAGGGCCTCTTCTGTTTTATCGAGCTGCGGCACTTCCTCCATTTTTGCATCATCAGCCTGCTCAAAAGCGGGGTACGCCGCTTCAATCGCATTCAACAACGACTCTGTATGGATCGGCTTAGTAATGTAATTATCTAACTCAATCCCCTCTAGCTGCTCCATCTCATCACCATCATAGGCCGTAACCATAATAATGGCTGGGGTGACTGACAGCTTGAGTGCCTGTTGAATCTGGGTGGCTGTCTCTACACCATTCATCTCTGGCATATTCCAATCCAACAACATCAGATGATAGGGTCTCTTCTCTTCATCTGAACGCTTCAACTGCTCTAACGCTTCTCGCCCTGAAGCAACCATGTCAACATCAAAATGGTTCTTTTTCAGTACCTTGTACATCAATACGCGCGCTAGACTGCTATCATCAACCACCAAAATTCTACGCTCTTCTTGTTGAGCCTGAGTAAGCGCGGTACTCTTCTCTTTGCCTTCCTGAACCTGTAGCTGTAGCGTAAAAGAGAAGGTAGAGCCCACACCCAGCTCACTCTGCAACGCAATCTCCCCCCCCATCATGCTGATTAGCTGTTTAGAGATAGCCAACCCCAGCCCAGTCCCGCCATACTTCCGTGTAGTTGAACTATTGGCTTGAGAGAATGTCTGAAACAGATGCTTCTTCTCTATTTCACTGATACCAATACCACTGTCTTTCACACTAAAACAGACCTCGACCTGACGCTCTTTTCGCTGCTTCAAGCCAATGTGAAGCGTCACTCCCCCCTGTTCGGTAAATTTGACCGCATTACTGGTCAGGTTCAACAGTACCTGCTGAATTCGGGTTGGATCACCAGTCAGCGCTGTAGGGAGCTCTGCATCTAGGTCAAACAGCATTTCTATCCCTTTAGCTTCTGCCTTCACGCTAATGATATTAGAGATATGATCCAGAACATGATGCAGATTAAAGGGGACCGACTCAACCTGTAGCTGCCCCGCCTCAATCTTCGAGAAGTCTAAAATTTCATTGATAATCTCTAGCAGAGACTGGGCCGCCCCCTGAATTTTGGTGAGGTAATCATGCTGCTTCGGCGGCATATCACCTTTCAGCGCAAGAAAGCTAAGGCCGATAATACCGTTCATTGGGGTGCGAATCTCATGGCTCATGTTGGCCAAAAATTCACTCTTCGCAAGATCTGCAGCACGTGCGCGTGTCTCTGCCTGCTTACGTTCAACAACCTCCTCTTCCAGCGCGCGAGTACGTTCCAGTACGCGCTGCTCTAACTCTGCTTTTATCTCTTCTCGCTCAATCGAGTTCTGGCGCAGCACCTCTAGCGCTTGAGCCATAACCCCGATCTCATCCTCTCGCTCTTGGCCAAATACAGATATCCCATACTCTCCTTTGGAGAACAGCCGCATCGATTCAGTCAGTTGATCAATAGGACGGGTCATCACCCGCAGTCCAATAAAGATCACAAACAGATTGAGAAAAAGTAACAGTATAAGGAGTATCAAATCCTCAAAAATCTTTTGGTAGAGGAATTTCTGCAGATTATTTTCAGAGAGATACAGTTCTATGGCACCAATCTCCTGCTTCCCTTCGAGCGTCTCATCATTATGAAAAATAACGCTTCTGAAACGTTTAACCTGATCAACCGTTCCTATATTACCAACTACAATCTCTGCCCCACTGGGGTCATACACAATAACACCCAAGAAGTCTGGGTCTCCTTTCACCACATGCAGGGTGTTCTCAACAGCATGAATATCCAAATTCCATAACGGAATCTCAATAGCCCCAACCAAAAACTCGGTAAGCTGCCTACCACGCTGCTCCAACAACGCATTCTGCCCCTCATACTCTCGCCAGATGTTCAGTGTGACCGAAACCGTTAACAGTATGCCAACCAGCCCTCCCACGGTAAACAAGACCCGTTTCTTGAGATTTTTTCCTTGGTGAGTGTGGTTAGGTAAGCTCAACGCCACACTCCAACAAAGATTTGTAGAATCTTGCATGAGTTATTCGACATTATTCGGCCCCAACAAATGATTCCAAAATGCGATTTAACTCTCCACTTTTACGCATTTCATAGATCACCGTGTTGAATTTTTTCAGAAAGTCCTCTTTATAGGAAAATGCCCCACCATCTCGATCCGTTATCCCGAGAAAGCCCTGCTCTAGGGTGATGGTGGCCCCTTCCGCTAAGCGTGCGTGCCTGCCCCCTTCGTCATACAGCCCCTGGCTCTTTAGGTTTTTCAGTTCAAAAAGGATAGAGATACGGTCATTCATATAACAGTCGACCCGCTTCAGCCCCAGTTTCATCAAGTTGCTGCGGTTCCCGCCCGACTCTTGCAGCTTGATCTTACCCGCTTTAACTGCACTCCAGAAGGCGTCGCCACCTAGCTTATAACCCGCATTATTGGCAATCTTCAGACCGTAATAATCCTCTGGCCAGTTGGGGCGGATCAAGCGATTGAGTACCTCTTCTGTACAAAAAACAACCACACGCTCATCCAGAATAGGCATCGAATAGGGCCAGATATAGGGGCGCTGCTGCGGACGATGGTAGGGGGGGAAAATCGCAAACCCTTTCCCTTGCTCGATATAAGAGAGTCCTCGTTTCCAAGGTAGCGCTGCAATAGAGACTCGATACCCCTCCATACGATCAAATACCCGCTTCACGACTTCAGTATAGATCCCCTTAACCTCCCCCTGCTCTATATAGGAGTAGGGTGGGTAATCTTGATCGGCATAAACCTGCACCTGAACCTCTTCAGCCATAACCTCAAGCGGCGGAATCAGTAGCATGTACAAAAACAGGATGACTTTTCTCATCACATTTCCCCAGATTTTGTTTAAGGTGCCTTTTAATGTGATAGGCAGTGCAACCGTTTCAGCATGGACTACACCTTAACACAGACGTCCGCAATCGCCTTTTTGAAGATCGCCTTGTGAACATCCCCCAGGCTCATCATGCCGAGTAGTTTATCTCCATCTACAACAGGGATTCGGCGGAAACGGTGGCGCACCATCAACGAGGTTGCCTTCAATACAGGCATATCTTCTGTCACACCAATCACACCGGTAGTCATTAAATCACTCACATTGAGATTAACCACCTGCGAGTAGTTGGCCTCCATATCTTCAAAGTCAAAGGTGCCCCCCTGAGTCATCGCCTCCTCCAGAGAGGGGAAGAGGTGGTGTAGCACATCTTTTTCAGCGATAAAACCAACCAGACGGTCTTCTTCAATCACTGGCAAACCACTAACACGGTAGAGTGTCATAGCAGAGACCACTTCTCGCATTGGGGTCTCCGGGGTCACAAAACGCACATGGCGGCTCATAATATCTTTGACTAGCATGTTTTCAACTCCTCTAGCAGGCACACAATGCCCGGTTTTTTTATTTTATGAAACAGCAGCTTCACTACTCTGCTCAGACTGTTTTCGAATCGCATCATTGTGCTCTTTGAAACCAGACCGAACCGCTTCGGCCAACTCTTTCTGCTCCTCCAGTTTACCGCGTTCCAAAGCAAAGGCAACTGCTACCTCGATTATGAAGAGGTGGTCAATGGTGAGTCGAGGAGGCTCTGCATCCCCCGCCTCCTTCTTGGAGAGAGCACTGTCGCTATTCTCCTGCCCATAGACCTCCAGCAGCTCATTGAGTAGGTCATAAACAGCCCCTACCTTGCGGAATTCAGAGGCGTGATACGCCCCCTCCAGACTGGCCATACCGATCAAGCGCAGCGCTGCTACAAAATACTCATCCGGGATTACCGGGATTTGTGTCTGTTCTGCCATAATTTAAAAGACTCGGGGGTCGTTACCGCGCTGCTCATCTGGGTGGAACCAGTCCAGTTTGTCATGCAGCGTCACCACACTGCCGATGATGATCAGTGTAGGCGGCTTGATCTCAGACTCTTGAACAATTTGCGGCAAGGTCATCAGCGTACCGATGTACTCCTCCTGATCGGGCGTCGTCCCCTTCTGCACCAGAGCCGCAGGGGTATTGGGGTCGAGACCATGCTCCATCAATTTTGAGGTGATCGTCTCAATCCCCTTCAGCCCCATATAGAAGACCACGGTCTGCCCTGGCTGCGCCAGCGCCTGCCAGTTGAGATCAGAGGTACCATCCTTGAGGTGACCGGTCGCAAAGGTGACCGATTGCGCGTGGTCACGATGCGTCAGCGGGATACCCGCGTAGGAGGAGATACCTGAAGCGGCTGTAATACCCGGCACCACCTGGAAGGGGATATGCTGCTCTGCCAATAACTCAATCTCCTCTCCACCACGCCCAAAGATAAAGGGATCGCCCCCCTTCAGACGACAGACCCGTTTACCCTCTAGCGCCAGATCCACCAACAGCTGGTTGATCTGATCCTGCGGTACCGAGTGGTTATCACGCTCTTTACCGACATACATGCGCTCTGCATCACGCCGCGTCAGATCCAATACAGCCGGTGAGATCAGTCGATCATAGACCACCACATCCGCTTGCTGCATCAGACGCAGAGCACGGAAGGTAAGTAGGTCAGGATCACCGGGGCCACCACCAATCAGGTAGACCTCACCACCATTGAGAGCTTCACCGCTTTCAGCCTTACAGCAGTTCTCCACCATCTCCCCCATGGCGTGCTCTGCCTCTTTCTCACGCCTTGAGAAGATCATCTCTGCAATCGGCCCTTGAAACGCCTTCTCCCAGAACAGGCGGCGGTGCTGTGGCTCAATCTTCTCTTTTACCTGATCGCGGAACTTCGCCGCCATGGTTGCAAAATGACCGTAAGCAGCGGGGATCATCGACTCCAGACGAGTGCGAATCAGCCGCGCCAATACCGGAGAGGCTCCCCCCGTAGAGATCGCCGCCACTACCGGAGAGCGATCAATAATCGAGGGGGTAATAAAGTTACAGAGTTCAGGGGTATCTACTACATTAACGGGGATATTCTTCTCTTTTGCCAACTCAGAGACCTGCTGATTCACCGTCTGTCGATCCGTTGCCGCATAGACCAGTACAGGATTTTGCAGATGCGCCGGTTCAAATCCTGCCTCAATCCACTCAATCTCACCCTGCTGATTAAACTCCTGCATGGTATCGCCTAACTCCGGTGACACCACCTGCACCTTGGCTCCCGCTCGCAGCAACATCTGTACCTTACGAGCAGCCACTTCGCCACCACCCACGATCAGGCAGTTGCGGTTCCGTACATCCATAAAAATTGGCAAAAAATCCATACTGTTGTTCTCTTTTGTGTTGTTCTTTTACTGGGGAATACAAATTCGTTCTAGGCCACCCATATAACCACGCAGTACCTCAGGCACCACAATAGAACCATCGGCCTGTTGATAGTTCTCCATCACCGCTACCAAGGTACGCCCCACTGCCAGGCCTGAGCCGTTCAGTGTGTGTAGTAGCTCTGGTTTACCCGTTTCGGGGTTACGCCAACGCGCTTGCATGCGCCGTGCTTGGAAATCTTCAAAATTACTGCAGGAGGAGATTTCACGGTAGGCGCTCTGCCCCGGTAACCACACCTCCAGATCATAGGTCTTAGCGGCAGAAAAACCGATATCACCCGTGCAGAGCGACATCACCCGATAGGGCAGTTCCAGCTTCTGTAGAATCGCCTCGGCGTGGGCGGTCAGCCCCTCCAGCGCCTGATAAGAGTCCTCTGGGCGCACCATCTGCACCAGCTCTACCTTCTCAAACTGGTGTTGGCGAATCATACCTCTAGTGTCGCGCCCGTAAGATCCGGCCTCACTACGGAAGCAGGGGGTGTGGGCGACAAATTTACGCGGCAGCTCTGTACTCTTCTGAATCTCGTTGCGGGCGATATTGGTGACCGGCACCTCTGCCGTAGGAATCAGATAGTAGTCCCGTGCCTGCTCCTCTTCGGGGATACCTGCGGTACCGAGGGCAAACAGATCCTCTTTGAATTTAGGCAGCTGTCCGGTGCCGCGCAGGCTATCAGAGTTGACTACGTAGGGGACATAGAGCTCGGTGTAACCATGTTCTGTCGTGTGCGTATCGAGCATCAACTGGGTGAGTGCACGATGCATACGGGCAATCTGCCCCTGCATCACCACAAAACGGGAGCCGGTAATCTTCGCCCCCAGTTCAAAATCCATCCCCTTCAACTCAACCCCAAGGTCAACATGATCTTTGGGCTTGAAATCGAGCGCTGTGGGTTCACCCCAGCGACGAATCTCCAGATTCTCCTCCTCCCCTGTTCCCTCTGGGGTGGAGTGATGCGGAATATTAGGTACTGCCATCATCAGGTCACCCATCTCGATCTGAACCTGACTCAGCTCCTGTTCGGCCTGTTCCAGCGCCCCTTTGAGCTGGGCCACCTCATCCAACAGAGGTTGGATATCCTCCCCCTTCGCTTTGGCCTGACCGATCCCTTTGGATTTGCTGTTGCGCTGACTCTGCAGCTCTTCGGTGCGCACTTGGGTCTCTTTACGACGAGCCTCCAGTGCGGCCATACGCTCACTGTCCAAAGTAAAGTTACGGCGTGCCAGCCCGGCCACCACACCATCCAGATCTTCTCGTACTTGTTTTGGGTCTAACATTATTCCAGTAACTTTTTAATTGTCTATATATTGTCTATTGTCTGCTCTGCAGGCCAACTCACGATATGAGCTGGATCAACTGTTTTTACAAGATCTTCCAACACCCGCTCTACCTTCTCTGGGGTATCAAAAAACTCCACTACCAGCGGCAGGTTGAGCGACAGATCGATCAACCCACCGGTATGAACCTCTCCTCCAGCACCAAAACCGGAGATCCCCCGAAATACCGTAACCCCACGCAACTGCTCCTCATCACGCAGCTGCTTCAAGAGCGACTGTAGATGTGCATTCTCCTCCGAAAGGTAGATGCGCACCATGGTTACCGTTGTTGTTTTCAATGCCACTATGTTGCCCCCCACACCATTCGTCCAACCACCACCCCACCCCATGCCGCCGCAACACAGAGCACCACACTACCCACCATATTCACCACTGCACGCAATAGCTCTCCCCCCTCAATCAGGTTCAGTGTCTCAATAGAGAAGGTAGAGAAGGTGGTAAACGCCCCCAAGAAACCGATCAGCAGAAAGGCTCGCCACTGCGGCCCCAGCGCCAAACGCTCTGTTAACAGCACAAACAGCACCCCCATCAACAGCGATCCAACGCCATTGACTGTCAGGGTTCCCCACGGAAATCCACGACCTAACCAGTTGTAGACCCCGTTAGAGACCAGATAACGCATCACGGCACCTGCGGCACCACCTGCGGCGATTGCGACTAATTGCATGGGGCAGATTATACCTATCGGTGCCCCTATTAGGTATTGTCTAAGCAACTTTCAATTACACACTCGCTCACCCCAGAGAACTGGGGCCAAATTCACAATAACAGCACTCAACCAATATCATCAGAGCAGTAGCATCCAGCTGCTCCCAGCCTAAAAACCAAGCTCTTCTTGGCCACCTGAACATTTGATTACTGCACCCGTCTATACTATATTCTCACAGCCTAAGAAAGGGGGGAATTAAGTGAAAAGCACGATACTGACCAATAATATAGGGACCGATCCTGAGGAGAACCGACGGATCCTGGCAATCGATGATGATGAGAACCTGTTGCTGCAGTATCAGCAGATCTTTAGTGGTGAAAAGAGGGCGCTTGTCCCATCTGCAAAGCGGTTGATAGAGACCCTATCCGACGGAGTGAAGCAGGCGAATAGAACCGATCCCCCCCCAGAAGAGGCGACTGATAATGATTATTTGCCCTATCCACTAGACTGCTTTCTGAGTGGAGAGGATGCCGTTCAGGCGGTAAGAGACACTGCTACTGTGCAGCTCAATTATGCCGTTGCGCTGATTGATATACGTATGGCTTCAGGCATCGGCGGACTGGAAGCAGCACGCCAGATTCGTAAGATCGACCAGAATATCCAGATCATCTTTGTCACTGCATACAGTGACTACACAAGCGATGAGATTTTTCAACAGATCAGCGGTGCGGTACTCTGGTTTAGAAAACCATTTCACTCTGAGGAGCTCTACCAAGTTGTCCGTAACAGCTGCATCAGCTGGAATCAAGCTCATCAGCTGGAGCTGCTGAGGCAGGATCTGGCGAGTCGGGTTGATCTACAAACCGAACGGCTTAATGCAAAAATGCAGACTGCCTCTATTCTGCAAAAAAATAGCCTCAAACGAGAGCTGCGAATGGGGGCGATGAAGCGCGAGCTTCGCAGCCTTAAGGCATACCAAGACCTGCGCCTGTTACTCCAAGGGGAACCACTAACAGAACCGGAGCCACTTAATTCAACACAAGAGCCGGTTGAGCTACTGCTGGTAGATGACTCAACCACCGTTCGCACCATCTATAAACACCAACTGGAGGAGGTTGGTTTTCACGTACAGGCTGCTGCCTCGATTGAGGAGGGGTTCAGCCTTGCTCAGCAACAGACCTTTGAGGTCGCCCTCATCGACTTCTATATGCCAGGTGGAAATGGTGACAAGTTGATTCACCTACTACATGAAGACCCACATACCATGTATGTGTTGCCTCTGCTCTTCACCAACGCAGGGGATGAGATGACAGCGGTTGAGGCAGGGGCGGCCTACTGGATGATTAAGGACCAACCCGCTTTTCTACAGAAGATGATGCTGGTACGTGACTATGTGCAGAAAAGTCGCTCTCAGGTTGCACAACAGATTGCCATCGATCCACAGTTCCAAAACAGAAGAGTGCTGCTGGTGGATGATGAAGCACGTAACCTTGAACTACTCAGTAACATACTGGGGGTAACTATAGGGGGTAGTGCGTTAGAGGTCACTGAGGGTCTCAACCAGCTGTTTGATAAGTTTGGCAGTACTGAGATCAAAGGGAAGAGCTCCACTGAGGAAGAGCAACCCCCATTTGAGATCTCCATTGCCAAACAGGGAGAGCAGGCGATTGCGCAGGTACGTGAGGCGCAGTTTTCCGAGCAGCCTTTCGCGATTGCTCTGATCGATATGAGAATGCCGCCAGGTATCGACGGACTGGAGACCGCACGACAGATACGCCAGATCTCACCACAAATCGACATTGTGATTCTTACCGCCTATACAGACCACACTCTGGAGGAGATGCGTAGTGTACTGGGCAGCAACTTCTCCTATATCAAGAAGCCATATACCCAAGAGGTGCTGCTACAACGGGTACTGGAAGGGTGTGAGAAATGGAAAATGGTGAATGAGGTCAACGCCTCTCACCACGCACTACTCAATCTGGCAGAGGATATGGAGGAGGAGAACCTACTACGCCAAGGGGCAGAGCAGCAACTGATTGAGGCTGACAAAGCCAAAGATCAGTTCCTCGCCTCCATGAGCCATGAGTTGCGTACCCCACTGACCGTGATTATCGGCAACTGTAAATTTTTGGCAGAAAATGAGGAGGATCACGAGAGAGAGCAGGTGATCCAGTCGATTGGGAGAGCAGGAAGAAATCAGCTGGCGTTGGTCAATGATATCCTCGACATGTCAAAGATTCGGTCTGGAAAATTCGCCATTGACGAGGCCCCCTATAATCTAGCTCAGATGCTGCTAGAGCTAGAACAGATGCTCTCAAGCCGAGCAACCGATGCAAGACTTGATTTCATTGTACAGAGTGATTTTCATGAAGAGCGACAGCTGCTTGGCGATGAACAGCGTATCACTCAAATATTGATAAACTTAGTCAGTAATGCAATCAAGTTCACCCAGGAGGGGCAAGTCGCTGTAACAATCTCGCATGACACAGACAACCTCTTCTTCAAGGTGAAAGACAGCGGTATTGGGATGTCACTTGAAACCCAACAGCGACTATTTAAACAGTTTGAACAGGCCGACAGCTCTATCAGCCACCGCTTTGGTGGGACAGGTTTAGGACTCTTTATCTCTGGAAGTCTAGCTGAGATGATGGGGGGAACGATTAATGTAGAGAGCAAAGAGGGGGTGGGCTCTACTTTTGAGTTGATGCTCCCCTACCGACAAAGTGAGTTGGTGGCCGATGATATTAACCACTCCAGCTGTCCAGTAAATCGTTATCCGCTATCCGGTACGGTCTTGATTGCTGAGGATATTTTAGAACTACAACTGTTAGAGCGACGCATCCTGGAGGGGATGGGGATTACGGTTATAGTCGTCAACAATGGTGAGGAAGCGGTGGATTATGTATCCAAAAATTCCGTAGACTTAATATTGATGGATATGCAGATGCCGATAATGGATGGTATTGAAGCGACAACTGTGTTGCGTCAGAAAGGGTTTACCCTCCCAATTATAGCGCTCTCGGCCAATGTAATGAAACAGCAGCAGGAGCTGTTTATCACCTCAGGCTGCGACCACTTTCTCTCTAAACCGATTGATGATGAGGTTCTCTGGCAAGTACTCTCACATTACCTAGGGGAGCAGCAGAAACCGGCCAAGATCGAGTCTATTGTGTGGCGTGAAACGCACTCTGTGGGGCACCCCGATATGGACCGCCAGCATAGAGAGATTGCTGGTCTGATCAACGAATTGATGGAGAGGGCACAACAGAACCAAGCGCTCTTCTCCAGAGAGCAGATATTGGAAATGCTACCAAGAATCAGTGATGCCTATGCAAATCATCTACAGAACGAAGAGTACCTGCTTGCATCGGTCGGCTATCCTGAACTCAACAGACACAAACAAGAGCATGAACTTTATCTCTCAAAACTGGCCACTCTTTTTGCTACAGAGGTAAATAAGAGCAGTATCTGTGTCATGGTAGAAACACTAGTGGGATGGTGGAGTGAGCATGTGTTACATTCGGATTTAGCCTATAAGGATCTGGTCAAAGCAGCCCCCTCCTATATCCGTAATTTGCAAAAGCCAAAACAGCACGCCAAACGCCATGCGCTGATTGATGATGAGCTGATGGCTCTGTTTGATGAGAGTTCGAAAAAGAATCGTCGGGAGTTAACTGCTTTTGTTGAGCAGCAGGCGTGGGGGAGCGCCAGAGAGGTTGCACATCGGGTGAAAGGCACAGCATTGACATTTGGATTCCCTGAGTTGGCTGAGGTGGCACGGAAAGCCCAAGTGGCAATTGACAATGGGAAGCTCGAGCAGATCCCCACACTGTGCCACATGCTGATTGAGGAGCTACAGAACGTATAGGAAAAATTACGCCGATACATAACCAGCTGGATTATTTACCGGACACAATCCCAATAGATCGTTTCCATAATCAGACAATCCAACCTACAATCAGGTCAGTCCGCACGTTAAGGAGAGACGCCATGCACGACTCACTGAATGATCTTCTGCAGTCCGAGCTGGAGGCTGAAAAAATTGTACAGGAGAGCGAACAGCAGCGAGAGCAGATCAAACAACAGGCATTGAAGGATGGTCATGCCATTCTTCAACAGTTCAATGATCGGCTTCCAGAGCTGCATCAATCCTTTCTCGACAGAGCCAACGAACGGGCTGAACAGAGCATTGCCGAACTCAAGCTGCGTTATGACGAACAGAACCTGCTACTGCGCCAACTTTCAGAAAAGCATCAACAGGAGGCGTTTACCGATGCACTGGCACGGCTACTGGAGGAGGATCGGTAACTCTCCATGCCTCTGCAAGACAACAGCTATATCCTGACACGAGTCAATATCCTCGCCGGCCGACTGATCCCGCTACAAGATTGGGGGCGCGTGATTGAGACCGATCTTGATACGCTACAAAAAAAACATCTCTGTAACAGCGAAAACCCAGCCAGTAGTGAGATTGAAAAACAGCTGATCGACCGAGCGCTGGCCGACTTCCAGCTGCTGTTCCGCCCCTTCTCGGGGCTAGAGCGTGAGATGCTCAACTACGCAATCCACTGGTATGAGCTGTTCAATCTAAAGACCCTGATTCGTGGTAAGTTTTCTGGTAGGCGTGAAACGGAGATTGAGCGAGAGCTGGTGGACCTCGGTCCCTTTGCACTGCTACCACTCCACACCCTGCTGGATACTGATGACCCTTATGAGATGCTACGCCTGCTGGAACAGACCCCCTACTCCACCATCGTTCGACAGGCACGCTCCATCTTTGAGGAGGAGGGGCAAAATCTGTTCGCCCTCGATGCCGCAATTGATCGCCACTTTTTCTCTGGACTGAAGCAGCGGCTGCGTTACCTCTCCGCTGAAGATCAACAACCGTTGATGACGGTGTACGGAACCATGATGGATCGCCTCAACCTGTTGTGGTTGATCCGCTACCGTTTCTCTTACCAGCTCTCACCCGCAAAGTCCTACTACCTGCTGGCCCCCACAGGAAAGAGACTTCACTCCGGGAAGTTGATGCATCTGGCTCGAATGGAGACGCTACAGGAGGTGATCGAGGCACTACCCGCCTCACTCAAACAGCTCCTGAGCCAGGCAGAGAGCTTGACCCAGATCGAAAACCTAATGGAGCACTACACTCTGCAGGCGATTGATAAAATACTTAAGAGCACCCAATCCGGAATTACCCGTGTCTTCTGCTATCTGCTGTTACGAGAGTCTGAGGTGCGTCTGCTACAGGCGATCATCAAAGGAAAGGCGTTAGAGTTTGATGAGGCACTGATCCGCCAAGCCGTGGGGGTCAACCACTGATGCTAGGCAGACCCGTCCCCCTAAAGCACCTCTCACTGGCGATGCTCGACTGTGATGCCCCAATCGCCTCAGACCTACTCGCCTCAATGAGGGTGATCCACCTGATTGAGAATCGGCATCATCAGATTTTGGGGGAGTTTCCCGGAAAGCGCTACCAGAGCCTCTACCAGAAACTAGAGAACCGCTTGAAGAAGGTTCTGCACCATATAGACGAGCCGATCACCACCGACGCCCCCAGCGGTCCAGTCTCACTACAGGCACTGCAACAGGCTGAGCAGGAGATCTATGACCTATGGAAACAGCTCTCTGCCCATGAGGAGCAGATTCGCATCACCCACGAAAAGAGCCAACACCACAAGCAGCTTGCCAATAGCCTCAGCCGCTTCGAGAACCTCAATATTGATCTCAGCTGGCTCTCCTCCGACAGCCCTTTTCTGAAGTTTTTCATCGGCACCATACCCCACAATGAGCTGGAGCAGCTGCAACGTGCTCTCTCACTCGCTAACACCGTAGTGGACCCTTTTCACAAGAGCGCTGCTCACCACTACATCTTCGTCGCCACCGAGAAGAGTCATCAGCAAGATATTGAGGAGATCCTCAAGGCTGCAAGCTTCCATGAGTTAACCATCCCCGACGAGCTGCGCAGCCGCCCACAACAGCTACGAGAAGAGCTTCAACAACAGTTAAGCAGCAATCAGCAATTGACCGACCACTACCAGGATGCGATACAGGATCTGATCACCACACATCAACCGTTGATCAGTAAGGCGCTCACGCTACTACGTGGCGCATCCCCCTTTGCCACCATCGCCTCCTGCCTCAGCGGCCGAGGACAACTGGTCATTTTAGAGGGGTGGGTGGCTGCAAGCCGTATAGAGGAGATTGATCAAAAGCTGCAGTCGCGCCTGCAACACCCCTACCTGCTCACCTTTGGCACCCCCTCTGCTGGGGAGATGAGTACCGTCCCCTCCCTACAACAGCACCCCCGCCTGCTCGACCCATTCAAAAAGCTGGTCAATCAGTTTGGTGTACCGCGCTATGGCGAGGTCGACCCAACCCCACTCTTTGCCCTGAGCTACACCCTGATGTTTGGGATGATGTTTGGCGACGTGGGGCACGGTGCATTTATCATTCTGGCCGGTTTTCTCTTTAGAAAAAAGGTTTCGGGTCTCTTCACCTTTGCCAGTTTTGCCGGAGGTTCATCCATTCTGTTCGGCTTTCTCTACGGCAGTCTGTTTGGCTTTGAACACCTGATCCCCCCGCTGTGGATGTCACCGATGAGCGATCCCACCCAGATGCTGCTGATCGCCCTGATCTGGGGCATTGGCTTCCTCACCATCACTCACCTACTCTCGATTGCCAACCTGCTGGCGATTGATCAACGGGCTGCGGCCCTCTGGAGTGGTCGAGGCGTCAGCGGACTGCTATTTCTGTTTGGAGGGGTCTTCGCTGCATACCGCTATATGGTTGATCAGCAGTTCGCGCTGCTGGAGTTGAGCAGTATATTCCTTCCCCTCGGGCTGATTCTGCACTACCGCTGGGATACGATTGAGGGTGGCTTAAACGAAAAAATTCTGATCACGCTGATTGAGGGGGTCGACAAGATCATCAACAACCTCTCAGCCACCCTCTCCTTCCTGCGTGTTGCCGCCTTCAGCCTCAACCATGTCGCACTGGCCGCCGCCGTCTTTACCCTGGCAGAGATGATGGACCCGCTGGGACACACCATCACCTTGATTCTAGGCAACCTCTTTATCATCGTACTGGAGGGGGGAATCGTCGCCATCCAGTGTCTGCGTCTAGAGTATTACGAGGGCTTTTCACGTTTCTTCAGCGGTAAAGGGGAACGCTTTACTCCACTCAAAATGGAAACGCATTAATTGGTAGAAAGCGATCAGTTTTGAGCTAATCTACCCTATATAGTAATCAGGAGAACCACCATGCAAACCGTCATCACCCTACTCACATTCAGCTCCGCAGTGCTGATCCTATCCGGCCTCTATTTTGGCCTCTACCCGAACCGGATCGGTGCAGACCTCAGCCGCAAGATGAAAAATGGGGTCGCCCTCAACTTGGCACTGTTTGTCTGTGGTATTGGGACGCTGATGCTATTCAGTATGCAGGAGGTGATGGCCGCTGCTGAAGTGGCACAACAGACACGTGAAATCAGCACTGGGCTGGGGCTTGCGCTGATCGGTATCGGGCTACCAACGGGGCTTGCCACCATCGGTGCCGGTATCGCGGTCAGCTCAGTGGGGGCTGCCTCTCTGGCAGTGATTGCTGAGAAACCGGAAATCTTTGGCCGCACCCTGATCTATCTCGGTTTGGCAGAAGGTATCGCCATCTACGGTCTGGTGGTTACCATTCTTATGCTGGGAAAAATATAGATGCGCATTCTCGCAGCAGGTAGTGAAGCACTGATGGACGGCTTCTCACTGCTCGGCATTGAGACCCATGCCGACATCGATGCACAACAGCTGGAGAGCCTGCTCAATGAAATTTTACAGCAGCAGGAGCGCACCCTAATCTACCTGCAACAAGATCTGGCACAGGCGGAGATTCCTCTACTGCAGCAGATCCGCAAGGAAGGCGGCTCTATACTGATCAGCGAACTGCCCCAGCTACACCAACCAGATCAGCGCAACGCCACCATCGACAGTCTAATTACCCGTGTAATGGGAGCCAACGCGCTGGAGCTACAGCATGAGTAAACACGCCCCCCACACACCCATCCAGAACCCTGTTGAGGGACTAAAAACAGCCATGCTCGAACGTGCAAGAAAACTGGCTGAAGAGCACCTTTCACAAGGCAAGCTATCACGCCAGAAGATTCTGCAAGATGCACGAGAGAAGGTTCATCTAATGGAGCAGAAGGAGCTGCTGCTGGCAAAGTCCCTCTCCGAACGCGCCTACCTTCGAAAGATTCAGGCCAGTGAGATCCAGATGCAGGCCGAGCTGGACCGCAACCGGTGGGGGCTGATACAGACGGTAATGGAGAAGGTTCAGCACCATCTTCTTCAGTTACAACAGGATGAGTCGGCGTACCACAAGGTATTCCTAACCCAGTTCAAACAGGCCGCTGCGCTGTTCGAAGAGAGCGCCCTGACCGCCTATATCAACCAACAGGATCACCAGCGCTACGCTGCATCCTGGGAGTCACTCTGTAGTGAGGTCACCAGTAAAACCGTCTCCCTCTCTAGCAACAGCATCTCCTGCTCCGGCGGCATCAAACTCACCTCCAATGCAGGCGACATCATGCTCGACAACACCTTTGAGGGGCTACTCTCTCGGCAACAAGAGCAGCTACAGAAGATCATCTTTGAGCGGCTATTTGCCACAGTCGATGGTACGGGGGGGCTCCTCCATGGGTAAGGTGATCGAGATCAATGGCCCACTGGTCACCATTGAACAGCCCAACATTCGCAACGGTGAACAGGTACGGATCGGCACACTGGGGTTGATCGGTGAGGTGATCAGCCTGCATAAGAACAGTGCGCTGGTACAGGTTTACGAATCTACTGAAGGGCTACAACCCGGTGAAACCGTGGAGGGGCTGCAACATCCGCTCTCGGTAGAGCTAGGGCCGGGTCTGCTGGGAGAGATTTTTGACGGAGTACAGCGCCCCCTACAGAAGATTATGGAGTTGAGTGGCGAACAGATCGCCCGAGGCCTTAGCGTATCTTCACTCGACCGTGAGAAGCTGTGGCACTTTATCCCCACAGAGAAGCTGGTTGTTGGGGAGACTCTCCACGGTGGGGAGCTACTCGGTACCGTACAAGAGACCAAAACCATTCAGCACCGCATTCTGGTCCCACCCAATCAGCAGGGGGAGATCATTGAGCACGCCCCGGAGGGGGACTACACCATTGAGGCAGTGCTGGTACATCTCCGGGATGCAGAGGGCGAGATACAGGAGCTGAAGATGTACCATCAGTGGCCGGTGCGTACCCCCCGCCCCTACCGCGCCCGTACCCAGTCAGAGCAGCCACTCATCACTGGACAGCGCATCCTCGATACCTTCTTCCCTCTACTCAAGGGGGGCAAGGCGGCCGTACCCGGCCCCTTTGGTGCCGGTAAAACCATGGTGCAGCAGCAGATTGCACGCTGGACTAATGCCGACATCGTGCTCTATGTGGGGTGTGGTGAACGCGGTAATGAGCTGGTGGATATCCTCGAGACCTTTCCTCAGTTGACCGATCCACACAGTGGGCGCTCACTGATGGAGCGCACCTTTCTGGTCGCCAACACCTCCAACATGCCGGTAGTAGCACGTGAGGCCAGCATCTATGTGGGGGTAACGATGGCCGAATACTATCGTGACCAGGGCTATGATGTGGTGATGGTGGCCGACTCCACCAGCCGTTGGGCCGAGGCGCTACGTGAGGTGGCGGGACGCTTGGGGCAGATGCCGGTAGAAGAGGGCTACCCCGCCTATCTTGCATCACGGCTGGCCGCATTCTACGAACGCGCCGGATCGATCCACACCCTCTCTGGAGATAGCGGATCGGTCACCCTGATTGGTGCCGTCTCTCCACCCGGTGGTGACTTCTCTGAACCCGTCACCAGCCACACCAAGGAGATTATCCGCACCTTCTGGGCGCTCTCCAAACCGCTGGCCGATGCCCGTCACTACCCCGCGGTCTCTTGGATTGAGAGCTTTTCCGATTATGAGGCGCAGGCAAAGCTGTGGTGGGCTGAAGAGGTCGATCCTGCATGGAGCGAGCGCCGCAAGCAGGCACTGTCACTACTCACCCAGTCTGATGAGTTGGAACGTATTGTTAATCTGGTCGGTCCAGAAGCGTTATCCTCCAAACAGCGCTGGGTACTGGAGAGCGCTAACCTGATCAAAGAGGGGCTACTACAGCAGAGCGCACTGGATGAGGTGGATAGTTACTGCGCCCCACAGAAGCAGTTTGCACTGCTCGATTTGATGATCCACTTCTATCAGCAGGGAGAGAGGTTGATTGATCTCGGAGCACCCGTAGAGCAGCTCACCCAGTTGCCTGAAAATGGGAAGATCCGACGGTTGAAATCAACCATTGGCAATGAGCAGCTAGATCAACTACAGGCGTTCTCTCAACAGCTCTGGAAAAAACTGGAGCAGATCCAAGCAGAGTACGCCAGCACTGGGGAACCTCAACCATGAAACAGCTAGAGTATCGACACGTCACCGCTGCCCGTGGCTCTCTACTCTTTCTCAAGGGGGGTACCGATGCCGCACTGGGGGAACGGGTCTCCATTCGGGACAAGGACGGTACCCTGCGCAATGGTCAGGTGATCCGCAGCTCTGAGCAGATGGTGCTGGTGCAGGTGTTTGAGTCGACCGACCACCTCGACATTGAGAATACTTGGGTCCGTTATCTGGGAGAACCCTTTGAGCTGGCCCTCTCCCCCGATATGCTGGGGCGGGTATTTAACGGCATCGGGCAGCCTCGTGACAATCGCCCACCGATCATCTCCAACATTGTGCGTAATGTGAATGGTGCTCCGGTCAACCCTGCGGCACGCGCCTATCCACGGGAGTTTATCCAGACAGGGATCTCCACCATCGATGGCCTTAACTCGTTGGTGCGTGGACAGAAGCTTCCGGTCTTTTCCGCTTCAGGGCTGCCACACAACCGTCTCGCGGCACAGATTGTACGGCAGGCGAAACTGCCTGATGATGCCTCCAACTTTGTTATCGTCTTTGCCGCGATGGGGGTCTCCTACTCCGACACCCAGTTTTTTCAGAGTGAGTTTGAGTCGAGCGGGGTACTGCGTAATGTGGTGATGTTTACCAACCTCGCCAACGACCCCACTATGGAGCGGCTGATCCTGCCACGCACTGCACTGACGGCTGCCGAATACCTCGCCTACGAGCTGGACCATCACGTATTGGTGGTGATCACCGATATGACCAACTACGCCGAGGCGCTACGCGAGGTCGCCACCGAGAAGGGGGATGTCCCTTCACGCAAAGGCTACCCCGGTTACCTCTACTCCGATCTGGCAGAGATCTACGAACGTGCTGGACGGGTGCAAAACCGACACGGCTCCATCACCCTGATCCCAATCCTCTCGATGCCCAGCGATGACATCACCCACCCGATCCCTGATCTCACCGGTTATATTACCGAGGGGCAGATCGTACTCAGCCGCGAACTACACAGTAAATCAATCTACCCGCCAGTCAATGTCCCCCCCTCTCTCTCCCGCCTGATGAAGGATGGTATCGGCCGAGACTTTACCCGCAGTGACCACCCCCACCTCTCCAGCCAGCTCTACGCCTCCTATACCCGCGCACTGGAGGCCCGTAATCTGGCCTCAATTATCGGTGCCGAGGAGCTTTCACAACGGGACCAGCGCTTCCTTAAGTTTGCCGATGCCTTCGAGAGTCGCTTTATACAACAGGGTGAGGATGAGGAGCGCAGTATCATTGAGACCCTAGATTTGGCTTGGGAGCTGCTCTCTCTGCTCCCCCCTGAGGAGCTGAGCCGGGTCACTGAGGAGGAGATTCAAAAATATCACAGCTGGGAGGGGGGGCTCTAGAGCGACCATCATGGAAGATCGACTCAACATCCCCCCCACCAAATCCGCTCTGCTGGAGCTAACCCGCAAGGTCAACTTCCTCCATGAGGGGTATCGGCTGCTGGAGCGCAAGCGAGAGCTGCTGACTCGACTGGTCTACGAAAATCTGCAAACCTATCGAACCTTAAAACGTGAATCAATGGGTACCCTTAAGCAGGCCTACCACTGCCTGAGTATCACCCAGATGCGTATGGGTAGCGCCCGCATCCGTCAACTGGCCTTGGGGATGCCGCTGGGATTAGAGGCCTCTATTCTGCCGCGCCGTAATATGGGGGTACAGTATCCCGCGATCACCATCCAACAGTTACCGCTACAACCAGTCGGTTTTCTCGGTACCGATGCGAGCCTCGACGAGACCCGCCTCAGCTTCGCTGAGATGGCGGAGAAGATGGCCCAACTGGCTGAGGTAGAGACCGCACTACTGCGCCTGCTGGAGGAGCAACGCAAGACCCAGAAGCGGGTCAATGCACTGAAATACAACGTCATCCCCCGCTTTGAGCGCACCATCCAGTTTGTCAAAAATGGGCTGGAAGAGGAGGAGCGTAATACCCTATTTCAGATCAAGGTACTGCTAGAGCAAAAGAGCTGACACCCCAATCACAACAGATTCTGCAACAGGAAAACCTTCTTTGGCTACAGGTAACGCCCTCAAGAGCGAGACCACATCATCTTAAAGAACAAAGACCTACAGGAATAAATACGTATTTTTACGTATTGCCATTTCACACCATTCCACTATGATTAGCAGTGAACGGGGCGGTTCGAATTGAACACCTGCACTTGTTAGTCGGACCGCCCTAGTTCACTAATTAATAACAGAAATTAATAACGAATTCAGAGTACCCTGAAAAAACCTATTGACGTTTTTTATCGGCAGACGCGGTAAAAGAGAGAACAAGCACCGCACCATCGATTAGCGGTGTAATTTCCAACGCTCCATCAGGCAGAGTATCTGCTCGCATCTGCATATTTGCGATTCCATGACCCATTTTTTCTGCAGTAAACCCACGGCCTCCCTGATTCGTAATCGCTATCTCAACACATTGGTGATGGTACTCTCCGGTCAAAATAATCCTCTCTGGCTTGCCATGCTTAACAGCATTAGTTATCGCCTCTTGTAGTATACGCAGAATATTCAGTATTTGATCCGGGGTCAGCGGCTTGACCCTGTGAAGATCCGCGATAGACCACTCTATATCAATACCCATTTTTCCAATAGGATCAATAAAACGCTCACGAAATACTGCAAGCGCAAAATCAAGATCACTGGAGTGTGCAGAAAATGCCTCTATCACCATACGTAACTCATCGAGCGCATGCTTTGCTGTTGTCTTGATTGTCTGGTGAGAGACATCGGCAATCTCTGACAGGGCGACAATAGTAGAGAGGTGGCTGGCAACCCCATCATGCAGTTCACTGGTGATACGGTTACGTTCGCTCTCTATTGCGATCCGTTTTTCCAGTTGCTGTTGCTCTTTGAAGAGATCTTTCAGCTCTTGTTCACGCTCTGCTAGACGCGCTTCCAGCTCGTGTTTGGAGTTATCTAATGCATTGGCGGTGACCGTCTGTCGACGCATCAGGAATATTGCAACCCCAGTAATCAAGATGGGGGTAGTCATGTACGTGAGATTAAAATCGGTCTCCAGCAGACCGTAACGAGCCAATATGTCATGCGCAATGCTAAAGCTCATTATCAGGCTTCCAGAAAATAGCACAGCCGTTTCAACCGTAGGATGACGCCACGTATAAATAGTGATGATAATCGGGGCCACAATAAAGTTGATAAGCAGTATGGGGGCCACAACCGATAGAGAGATAGATCTGACAGAGTAATCAGAGATCCCCAGCAGCAAGTAACAGCCAAGAGTGACCAAAACCGCAGCAACTAACAGCGCATTGGGCGCCCTCCTTCCAGTAAGCTCAATACTGAATCCAAGAAAGGCCATTCCCCCTATCGGTGCCAACAAAAAGAGATAGGGTACCAGCAAGATGATATCGGGCTCCAGCTCCGCAAACAGACCTATCCGAAACAGCAGCGTAACCCCGATACTAATTGCAAGCCATCCATACACCCTGTCTTTGGGGCGGAGTGAGATCACGACCAGAGTAGCAAGCAACAAGAATAGTGACATTCCGTAGTTGATCCATTTAAAACTACCCTCAATGAAGCCCCTGAAACGGTAGAACACTTCCAAGTCATCCCAACTGGCAATATGAATGGATGAGAGGCTACCTGCACGAAGCGGCCCTGTGGCCACGGTAAGCTGAAGGTGGTTATCTCCAAGAACCATGAGTTCACTAGGTATCGGGATTAATGCGGTATTGAAGTTGAGTGGCCCAAGCCATCTCTGCTTCAGTGCTATTCCCTCAACTTTTGTACCATTAAGCTGGACCTGCAGAGCTTGTTCATAGCGGGGGATATAGAGAAACTGTGTCTCCACAGAAAGCCTCTCAATGAAGAATTGAACTTGATACCTCTGTTGCTCAACTACGCCCTCACCCCCCGCCCAGAAAAATGGCAATTCGACCTGCTCACCGGTACTACTGTGCAATGCACTCTGCAGGTGAATTCCATCAAAGGTATTCTGCTCAAAACGTTCGTAAACCATTTTAGCTAGAGAGAGAATGAGGACAACAACCATCAAGCTGATGATCTGCCCTCTTCGACCCGCAACGTGGTCGCTCACGCCTCAATGAACCCCTGCTGTTTTGCTTCGTATGCCGCTTGAGCACGGTTATTCACCTGCAGCTTACGGTATATATTACGGATATGAACAGGAACCGTGCTTGCAGAGATCTCATACAACTTGGCAACCTCTTTATAGGTATAACCACGCGCAATTGCACTCAACACCTCTTGTTCTCTTGGCGTGAGGGGGTTCTCTATCTTCGCAGGTGTCTCCTCTTCCTGTACGGCATCAATCATCATCCGGGCGATGCTTGCTGTCATCGGTGAGGTTCCTGCAAGCACCCCCTCACAGGCCTGAATAATCTCTAGGCTATCATCATCTTTCAATAGGTAGCCAACAGCTCCGGCCCGTATGGCCCTGAACACCAGAGAACGATAACTCAGTGCAGAGATCACAATGGCCTGTGCATCAGGCTGCTGTTCACTAAGCAGGCTGATTGCATCAACACCACTACCATCCGGCAGATTCAGGTCGGCAACCAGTAGATCAACAGGGTGGTTCTGAATAGTCTCAACGGCGTCGGCTAGCGTTTCACAGCTGATGATTTGACCGGCTTTTTGCCACCCTTCAAAGATCTGCTGAAATCGCTGTGCAATGATGGGGTTATCTTCAAGCAAGAGAATAGAGAGCTTACTCATAATCTTTGTAAACTCGAAGGTTTTTGGTTTTGCATCCGTCGTAATAATCCTTGATTTGGAAAAAATAGCTACTCAACCCTATTGAAACAGATAAGGCCACATTTCAGTTACCACTTCCAATAATTGAAATGGCGCTGGTCATCTCAATCCAGACCTGATTATCCATATATTTTAGAACAGATGAAAATACCATATTTATGGTATTTCTCCAGAACCACCATATTGATATTATTTTTCAAATACTTAATAAGAACCACCAAAAACACATCACCTTACCTATGCGCAAGAACCACTCTGTCACCCAGAAAGCAATCCACATTCCAGACAACTACATCCTCAGCTCTACTACGGATCTAAACGGAAAAATCACCAGCGTAACAGACGACTTCATCAAGGTGAGCGGCTACAGCCGCGAAGAGATGGTGGGGCAACCCCACAACATCATTCGTCACCCAGATGTGCCCTCTAGCATTTTTGAAGACCTGTGGAGCACCCTGCAAACAGGGCAAACCTGGGGAGCCATTGTAAAAAACCGCGCCAAAAGTGGTGACCACTACTGGGTAGAGGCGAATACCAGTCCGATCATTCACCAAGGCAAAACCATCGGCTACATCTCTGTGCGCAATCCCGCCTCAACAGAACAGATCGCCGCTGCTGAACAACTCTATCAAGATGTTGCAGCGGGCAAGCTGATCCTTGAGGGAGGTATACCCAAAACACCACTACAAAAAAGGCTGGACCGTCTCAACCCATTGCGGAAGAGCTCCCTCAAAACAATTGGTATCCTCTTGGTTACAACGCTACTCATCTCTGGCAGCATATCCATTTTCACTGCCTGGGAGATGAACAAGAATGTCTCCGAGGTGCAGAGCAGCTGGAACCACTTCCAGGACATCAACTCTGAACGCTCACGCACACTCAACACCCTGTTGGCCAATATTGGCTATGGCGGGATGATCCACCAGTTTAAAAATTACCTCATTCGTAAAAGCCTGCCCAGAGTCGCAAAAATTGATCGCAAGGCAACCGCCGCTCTCTTCGCTCTCGACCATTATAGACAGCTGGATCTCTCCACAGAGGAGCAAGAGGCGGTGGTTTCGATTCGTAGCATCATCTCGGCCTATAAGGGGGCCGCACAGACTGCACAAAGAATGGTCAATGCTGGAAGCAGCGCTGAAGAGATTGACCAGGTTATACAGATCGACGACAAACCTGCACTCAATGGTATTGCAACACTCAAACAGGTAATTCAGTCCCGACAACGCATCTCCATGCAAGAGAAGCCGGGGGTACTCAGCGCCCTGCGCGAGTCTCTGGGTTATGGCGGAATGATCCACCACTTCAAAAATTATATACTGCGTCAGGACACCTCTCACATCACCAAAATGAAACAGAGTATTGGAAATGCCCGAACTCTTCTCCAAGCATATCGTGCATTCAATCTCAGTAATCGAGAGCACTCTTCACTGGATGAGATTGAAACCATGATCAACCATTACAGCGAAGCGTTTGAGCTGGCCATCCAGCTTGCACAGCAACAGCTATCCCCAGAGCAGATTGACCAAAAGATCAAGGTGAATGATCGCCCAGCCATCAAAGGGCTGAGTGTACTGACCACGGAGATTGAGCATCAGCTGGCCGAAGAGTCGAAGATCGTTAACCAGAAGATGGAGACCTCCCTGTTCTGGAGTAGCCTCTCAATAAAGCTTAACACCGCTCTCTATCTATTGATGGTACTCCTCTTCATCTGGGCCTTGAGCTTCAAAATTATCCGTCCTGTCCGCGTATTACAACAGATCATGCGTAGCATTCGCGAAGATGGCCGGTTCAACCTGAGAGCCCGCATGGAAAATACAGGGGATGAGATCTCTCTGATGGCCAATGACTTTGACCAGCTACTGGGCAACATTCAGCGCTCCGTCACCTCAGTCAATGATGTGATGGCCTCGATGAGTCAGGGTAGGTTTGATGCACGTATCACAGACAGCCTCTTTGGTGATCTAAGCATTCTCAAGCAGGGGGTCAACAACTCTGCAGAAAATGTGGAGACTATGGTGATGGAGCTGAGCCGGATTATGAAGGCGATGCATAACGGAGACTTCTCTGTGGAGATCCGCACCGATTTTGAAGGGGAGTTCCTGCAGATGGCAGAGACCACCAAGGAGACCATGAATACCCTCAACACCATTATTGCTGGTATCACCCAAGTGATGGGAAATATCGAGCAGGGCAGGTTCCAGCACCGGGTGGAGGTAGAAGCATTTGGTGACCTTGATCAACTGAAGAATCAGATCAATAGCTCTACAACTGCACTGGAAGCAGCGATGAAAGATATTACCCGCGTTGTCTCAGCACAGGCTGAGGGGGATATGACTAAAACCATTACCGCAGATTATCATGGTGAATTACGCATTCTCAAGGAGGCCGTCAACACCACCGCAAGCAAACTGCACACTGTAGTCTCGGATGTGATCGACTCTTCTCACAGCGTCTCCAATACCGCCTCTCAAGTGGCTCAGGGTAGCGGAGCACTGAGCCAGCGCACTCAGGAGCAAGCTGCAACACTGGAAGAGACTGCAGGCAGCATGGAGGAGATGACCTCAACCGTGCAGCAGAATACCGATGCTGCACAGCTCGCTAATCAACTGGCGACAGAGGTTCGCAACGAGGCAGAGAACAGTAGCACCGTTGTCCATAAAGCGATTGAGGCGATGGAGAAAATTACCGACTCTAGCCAGAAGATTGCAGAGATCATCACCTTGATTGATGGTATCGCCTTCCAGACTAATCTACTGGCACTCAATGCTGCCGTAGAGGCGGCACGCGCTGGCGAACATGGCCGTGGCTTCGCAGTGGTTGCCAATGAGGTACGCAGCTTGGCACAAAAATCTGCCGAAGCATCAAAGGAGGTCAAAGAGCTGATTGAGGGTAGCGTATCCCGTGTAAAAGAGGGAGGCCGACATGTCAGCGCAACCGGAACGGCTCTGGAGAAGATGAACCAATCGATCAAAAAGGTGAGTGACCTAATCTCCGAAATTGCCGTTGCCTCGACAGAGCAGCAGACGGGCATCAATCAGGTCAGCAGCTCCATTGCGGGTATGGACAGGGTGACCCAGGAGAATGCCGCAGCGGTAGAAGAGACCAATGCTGCAGCAGATCAGATGGCCAACCTAGCGCGCCATATGCGCCAGTTAATGGCCTTCTTCAACACCTCTGAGCGCCTCTATTAAGGGTTGCCTATGATCTATCCTCAACAGGTATATGATCGTATAGGTAACAAGACAACCGCAAATAACCTATTGAATTGAATTTAATTAATCAAACAGTGTAACACCAGTGCAATCAAGAGTTACTTAGAAAACAGTTTCAGGTAAGCCGCATACCCTGCCTGCTCCATCTCCGCCTTGGGTATAAAACGCAACGATGCAGAGTTAATGCAGTAACGCAGGCCGGTGGGTTCTGGCCCATCAGGAAAGAGATGCCCCAAGTGCGACTCAGCCTGCCGACTCCGTACCTCTGTGCGCACGGAGAAGAGCTTGCGATCTGTTTTCTCCGTCACTACCCCCGCCTCAACCGGACGTATAAAACTGGGCCATCCGGTACCCGAGTCATACTTATCGGTTGAACTAAAGAGCGGCTCCGCAGAGACAACATCCACATAAATGCCAGCCTCCTTGTTATCCCAGAAGGGGTTATCAAAAGCACGCTCTGTCCCCTCTTCCTGTGTCACCTCATACTGTAATGCTGTAAGACGCTGCTTCAGCTCCTGATCTGAGGGTTTACTATAGAGGGACTCTTCTGGCTGCTCGGCACCCCAAACCTTCTGGATATATTGATCTCGACCAGAGCCAGAGCGGTAGCGCTTATAGTGCAGTGGATTGCTCTTGTAGTAGTCTTGATGATACGCCTCTGCAGAGTAGAAAGGTTTAGCTGGGGCAATCCCAGTCACCACCGAGCTACTATAACGACCCGACTGGTCGAGTGCCTGCTTCGAGGCCTCAGCCACCTCCCTCTGCTTCTCACTCAGATAGAAGATTGCAGAACGATATTGAGTGCCCCGATCGACAAAAGAGCCTCCATCATCGGTGGGGTCGATCTGTCTCCAGAAGGTGTCAACCAAGGTTTGGTACGCTATTTTATTTGGGTTAAAGGTGACCTCAATCGCCTCTAGATGCCCCGTTCCTCCACTAATCACCTGCTGATAAGTGGGGTTTTCGACACTCCCTCCGGTATACCCTGAGACCACATCCACCACCCCTGCTAGCTTCTCAAAGGGGGGTTCCATACACCAAAAACAGCCACCAGCAAAGACCGCTTTCTCCACAGCAGTAGCGTTACTATTGTGATCCATCACCCACTCCTCTTTAGCTTCAAACCAACGTGCGTCTACCATGCCCAGCATAAATGCGGAGGCAAAAACAAAAATCATGATAATTGTCAGATTTTTACCCATATCCCCATCATACACCGCAAATTAACGATGGCAAATAAAAATCTGGGGGTAGCTCACATAGAAGTTGGAATCACTATTCTGATGGTCGTACCACAATTATGCCCCTCACTCTCCACATGGATTGTGCCTCCCAGTGAGTTGATGAAATTGCCTACCGTATGCAGCCCATAGCCTCCACTATATTTTTTGGAGGAGCTCCCCATCTGAAAAATTTCGCTCTGCCGCTCGGCTTCAATACCACAACCATTATCCATCACAAGCAGCTCCAGCTCTCCCGCTCTGGTAGAGACAAGCACCTTGACTTGACCTTGCATCGTCGACTCTTGAAATCTACGCTCCTCAACCGCCTCTAATGCATTATTTAATAGGTTCACAAGCGCTTGAATGGCTAAGTTTCTATGAATACGCAACTCCACCGAAGAGGCACAATCAATGGTCAACGCTACCTCTGCCTTCTGATAACGGCCCTGAACCAGCACCCCAGCATCCTCTAGCATAGGCAGTAACGCAGTACGTGTAGCGACCTTCTCAATACTGGAAGCATTGCGGTATTTTTGAATAACCTCCCCCATACGATTAAACCCGTTCTCCATGAAGTCAAACTCGCCAACTAAGCCAGAAGGCCCGATAAGTTCATCCATAGTGCCTGTAACGATCTCCAAGGCTCGCTGCAGCTCATCTTCTCCAAGCCCGACCCCCTTTTGTCTGTGCTGCAGAGCCTTCAATCCTCTCAATATCTGCTCTAGCATCTCCAAGCTGTTACGCCCTTTATAGACTGAGTCATTCATCCCTACCAGCATATTTCCAATATTGTGCAGCACCACTCCACTCATTTCAGCTACCCCCGATTGAAAGGCGAGGTACTGGTTCTGCTCCTCAGCACGCACCCGCTCTCTGAGGTCAAATATAAGCACCAAACGCAATGGTTGCTGATCATGCTGCTGCTCCAGTGAGAGCTGAGTCTCTGTGACATGCACTGGGATATGTTCACCCGTAGCCGTTAACAACCGTTGTGCAGCACGCTCCCCCTCCTCTTGCTCAAGCAGCTGCTGCAACATGCTGCCTACAGGGTCCTCTCCCAATAACTGCCGAATCTTTGTGTTTCCCCGGAGAATCTCTCCATCTGGGTTGGCGACCACCATCCCCTCTTCCATAGATTCGATGATCGATTCAATAAACTGTTTCTCTTGCTTTAGATCCTGGGTACGTCTCTCAACGGTACTTTCCAGCTCTTGCTCATGAGTACGCAGCTCATAGACCAAGCGCTGTATCGCCAGACTCAGTAGGTTTACCTCCCGAACCTGTAAACCGCCACTCTCTATTTCAAACTCAACCTGTTGTTCGCGATTACGCTCCGCTGCTACCGTCAACTGTTCAATCGGCTCAGCCAGTTGACGTGCCTGACGCTGTGCCAGCCAGACCAGTAGACTCAGTGATAGCAGCACCGCAAGCAGTACCCGCTGCCGCAGCTGTTGAATGGGTTGAAGCACTTCAGACTCTGCCTGCCTGACCACCATCCCCCAGTTCAACTCGGGAATCCAGTCCCAAGCGGCATAAATGCGCCTACATCTAGAGTCGATAACCCAACCAGAGCCTGGCACTTTTTGAATCGCCCGCCACATTGGGAACTGCTGTTTTCGGCTGTTCATTAATGCGCTACAGGCTTCAGATTGCCCACTATCCTCGTTTCGAAACAGGCTAATCAGACGCGCACCATACGCCTCTCCCCGTCGTTCACGCTGCCCAATAACAACCTCTCCTGTCTCCCCCAATCCACTGTAATCACTTAACATCTCATGTAGCCAGTCGATAGAGAAGGGGCGCACCAATATACCCACTGGCCCCTCCCCTGGTGCCGAATAGGGGGCATACAACGGAGCCCCCATCAACATCACAGAGCGCCCCAGAAATGCTACATCGCCATAATCTGAGATCGCCACCTCCTCCCCCGCAGAGACTCGGTCAATCAACTGAGAGAAAATACTGGCCCCAAAAAAACCGTTTTCAGTAAGGTCCTCCCCCAAGTCATGCTGTTCTGGCTGCAGTGAAAAGGCCAGCTCCCCCTGCGGGGTCAACAGAAACAGGTCACTCACCCCCCCTACATGAGTCAACACCCGATACTCACTACGAAAGCGATCCCGTAACCAGCGGTAGGCGTTGGAGTCTCCCCCCTTCTCTTGGTAGGTCGCTATCAACTGCCCTGCGCTGGTTACCAGCTCAGGATTCTCTGCTGCACTCTTCATCCAGTGGCGCTGCTGTTTCACAAGAGCGACAATACGCTCTTTTCGGAAGGCGGCATTGGTCAACAGGTTCTGTTTCACCGAAGAGATCAGGGCTTTTTCCGAGAAGACATAGGTTGCACCACCGATAGAGAGCACGGCCAATAGCAGCGATAGCAATCCACCTTTGAGATGGAAGTAGAACAGTGGCTTCAGGCTTTTCTGTAATTTTGTCATCAATCATCCCCCTAGCGGACCACTCTGGCTCCATCCAACAGGGATTGAGGCAGGCTGACGCCCACTCGAGAGAGGAGCCGAGGATTGATAAAGCGGATCATCTGGCGATTGCGTGTAATGGGGATTCCAGAGATTGGGCTGCCCTGAAGAATTTTGATCGCTGCCGCTGCCGCCCACTCCCCCTGCTCCTGTGGCACCTTGGCTACGGTCATCGCTACCAGTGACCGCATCCAGTCATGGTTGGTAACGGAGAAGGTTTTCCCCTCCTGCTCAACAAACTGCTGAGCGGCCTGCTGATCCCAATCTTCAATTCCTGCATGGTTAATCAGCAGTATCAGATCATCCCTCTGTGCATGCTGGTAGGCCGATTTCCACGCATCAAAGTCATCCACAAAATGGGGCTCTAGCGTTATACCGCGTTGATCAAAGGCCCTCTTGAAATAGGCGAAAATCTTACGCGCACTGAGACGATCAGCATCAATAAAGTGTGCTTTGATCTGGTTGAAGGAGCGCTCTTGCAATAGGGGGCGCATGGCCTCTGCAGTCTGCTCAAGCAGTGCATCTATCGGGGCCACTTCAACCATCCCTGTCACATTACGATAGGGGTAACCATAGGACTCTGCAGTCCAGTTCACCCCACAAAAGACAACGGGAGTATCACTCCCTTTGAAGTAAGGGGCGACCACATATTTTGAGGCATTATCATCAACTGCAATCATGACATCGGGCTGCCATGCCATCACCACCCCCATCACCTCATCGACCTTACTGCGTATGGTCTTTGGGTCGGGATTACGTTTGCTATCAAGATAGAAGCGGCGAATTGTGCAGTGATCAGCCAGAGTCCGAGTTGCCCCTTCATCCACCCCATCATTCCAAGCGTACCCTGCATGATAGGAGTAGAGCAGCAGGCAACGTGGCTTTTCCACTACCGCCTGCGCATGGAGTGGCTGCAGGAGTAGAGGGAGAAGCAACAACAGTGAGACCCTCTTCATATTCCAACACCCCTTAATTCAGCTAAATAATGTCCTCATTATCTCACTCTTACACTCTCAAGATCTACCCTGATAGAGACCTCGCAGATCGGCTAAAATAGCACCATGCAAGAGAATCCATCCAACAGCGTCCACTTTGTAGAGATCGATGATGATCAGCAAGGGCAGCGCATCGACAACTTCCTCATCACCTATCTCAAGGGGGTGCCCAAAAGCCGTGTCTACCGCATCCTGCGCAAGGGCGAGGTGCGGGTCAACAAGAAACGGATCAAACCCACTTACCGAATACAGGCGGGTGATCAGGTGCGTATCCCCCCTGTTCGAGTGGCCGACGAGAAGGCACCCCCTCCAGCAAAATCGGTGGCATGGATTGAGGATGCGATCCTTTATGAGGATGCATGGCTGCTTGCCATCAACAAGCCCTCAGGCATGGCGGTCCATGGTGGCAGCGGGATTCGCTACGGGGTGATTGAGGCACTACGTGCGCTACGCGAGGAGGCAAGCCGCTATGAGCTGGTCCACCGCATTGACCGAGCCACCTCTGGAGTGCTGCTGGTTGCAAAGAAGCGCAGTGCACTACGCTTTCTGCACGATGCCATTCGTGAGCACCGCATTGAGAAGCGCTATCTCGCTTTAGTAAAGGGTAAGATGCGCAAGAGCAAAACCGTACTGGCCCCACTGAAGAAGAATGTGCTGCGCTCTGGTGAGCGTATGGTGCGAGTCGATCCAGAGGGGAAAGAGGCAGAGAGCCATTTCCATCCACAAATCGCCTGCGAAAGCGCAACCCTGGCAGAGGTGGAGATTATCACCGGACGCACCCACCAGATTCGCGTACATGGCAACCATATCGACCACCCTCTGGCGGGGGATGAGCGTTACGGCGACCCAGACTTCAATCAGCAAATGGGGAAGCTGGGGCTCAAGCGTCTCTTTCTGCATGCTCAACAGCTGAACTTTCCCC
>Ga0209249_1000747_pt1 | contig 36656 bp, 25 predicted proteins | sample SaaInlV_200m_DNA_4_FD_184653 | JGI IMG/M metagenome (GOLD analysis project Ga0209249, IMG submission 184653) | Marine microbial communities from expanding oxygen minimum zones in the Saanich Inlet - SI037_S3LV_200m_DNA (SPAdes) (version 2) | ecosystem: Environmental > Aquatic > Marine >...
AGTATTTTCCTTCGAAGTATTTTATTCTGGGATTATGGGCAGTGTGGGCATCCCAATATCCGGTACCACGACCTTCAAGTACAATTTCTTTATGTTTATATGGACCTGCAGGAGAGTCAGACACAGCGTGAGATATTACACCATTAGTAAGCCAGGTATGAAACCCATGCTCCCTTGGCATCTGAGCATAAAATAAATGATATTTGCCGTCTTCCCCTTTTATTATTGATGAACCCCAATTAAAATATGCTGAATCGTATAGTATATTTTCATCTCCTACCTTTTGGATTTTTATAGATAGATCCAAATCATCCGTATCGGTTTGAGTACATTGAAATAATATAAAACCTACCAGGAATAATAAAACTGCATTTTTCATAAATAAATAGATTAAAGATTTAATGTTTACAGAGCATAATTCGAATATTACGTTGACAAGAGTTCTGTTGTAATATAAATAAATAATTTTATTTTAATACTTGTAAATAAAACTATTCGATAATTCAAAACACCAATCTGGTAATAACCAGTTTAACATGTTTACTTCTTTTTTAAAGTTATATCTAGGATGGTATGAATACCCTTAGTTGGCAACTTTTTATTCTAATCCCGCTGGCGCGGATTTGCAATCTGTGCCACATTTGAGCATACTAAGTATTTATGACCGAGATTATACTAACTTGACAGGGATTAAATAGTTCTTACTCTATGACCGAACTATATTCGGTATTAATTATATATTTAAGTTAAAATAAAAGAAGTACAATGAAAAGAATAGTTAGCTTACTCGCAATTCTTCTGATTATTAAGGCCGGATATACACAGCAAAACACAGGAGTTGTCGATAATAAATATTTAAAATTACATAAAGGTTCCTCTTTCTCCCATTCATACCGTGCGGTATTAACTTCTGATATCGACACCACATGGAATATGTGGAAACAAAAAGGGTATCATTTTGGATTCGACACTCGCTTAACACCAATGTTTACAACTGTTGATGGAATATTAAGCACTCCGTATATGATTCAGGTAAGAGGAAATACTTACGAGAAAAACAAAAAACGCTGGGGTTATCATGTTTTTGAAGGGTACGCCAGCGACGATAAATCGAGGATTACAATGTTAGTAAACAAACATGTTGAAGAAGAACGTCCGGTTGCCGAGTTGTACTATTACAGTCCCTTGTGGGGTCATTCAAACCAGACCTACAATTGGTTTCGAATTGGCTCCGATGTAAGACAGCACTCTTTTATGTTTAGTAGAGACAATGCCATTTTTTACGGAGCTTTACAATTAACAAATGCCCTTACACTGGGAAGAATTAGCAAAGAAGATTTAAGAGAGGATGAACCTGCCGGAGACGATGAGCAAAATTATATCGAAAGTGCAAAACATGTAAACTACAAAGCACTAAAAAACAGCGACGACGGAACCATTTTTTACGATAAAGAAAACCATATTGTAGTAATAAAAATAGATGGACAATGGATGAAATTGCGGGTGGAAACATTGCCTGAAAATGTAAAATACGACTTTTAAAACTATTCCCTGGCTTTGCATCATATACATTATAAACTAACCTTTCTAATGTTTGTCAATGCAAATTTAAAGTCAATGCGGGATTCGGCGGGTAATCAAACCAGAGTTCTTTGTTGCAACACAGCGAATATAATATTAGATTGGATATTCCTTATTCACAGCAAAATATTAATGATGTAATAGAGTGTCTAAAAATACCTGATTCAAGCGATTTAGGTGCCTCATTGCGGAATACAGGAAAAGGCTGAGGGGCAACTTTGAGAATTACAAATTATCTGTCGGTTAATGTACCGAAAAATAGTTTAAACTCTGGAAATAAATTCTTCCCGAATTCCTTTTGAATAGATTAAAGTTTATAGGCTAATTCAAAAAAACCGGTTGGGTCCAGGCAAAAAGTTTTTCAAAACCTTTGTCAGTTTCAGTGCAATATGTTATCCTTGCCCTTACGTATTTATCAACTCTTTTTGGTTTGTAACTTGCTTTTAATCCATTTGTTCCTGAAAGAACAATACCATTGTTTCCAATAAATTCGATTGTGTAACCAATTTGCCCGGTTTTGTCGATACGAGGTACACCATACGAATCCAGAATTTCTTTTTGAGTTGCAATTTCATCAATTTCAATTACACATTTTTTAGCGGTCATTTTATCTGTTTTCAAAGTAACACCGTTGGTAGAATAAAAATCGCCATTTAAAATAGATTGATGAATTGACTCAATAGTTAATTCTTTGCTTTTTACCATTACCCAACCTTTAAACAGGCTCGATTTGTTTGGCGTATTGATTGTTAAACTATGCATGTCGTCGGCAGCAACACCATACATTATCCTTCCCCGGCTAAGTAACGAATCCCATTTTGCTTCGACAGAAACGTGCCCTTCTTTTCCCCAATTGGCAACATCCGGGTGTCCGTTGTATAATTCAATATGGTGCAGGTTTGTAACAGGTAAAATATCGCTGACTTGCAAGGCAGAACTAAAATTAGGATGATTGAGAAATGGAATGCCTTCTGCTTTAAGAATTCCATCAACATGCATTTGCAGTAATTCTGTTTTACTTAAATTAGTTGGCGATTTTATAGTTTTAATAATCTCTTCCCGTCTTTTTTGTATGTCGGTTTCAAGGTTTGGATCGCCACTAAAAGGAACATATTCCTTTATATTAAAAGCAGTGGTATGTACCGATTTTTTGTCAGTTACCTCTTCTCCAGGAATCATTAAAAAATCAGTACGCAAATTTTCCGGCATTTTTATCGTGTCTTTGTCAACGAGGTAATTATGATCGGTTAGCAGCAAAAAATTGTATCCATGATCGTGGTATGCTTTTACAACTTTAAACGGTGCACTATCCCCGTCGCTAATTATCGAGTGACAATGTGTATTTCCTTTGAACCAAAGATAACCGTTTTCTTCGTTATTGTTACATGCAAAAAAGAAGGCAGTTAAAAACAGAAATAGTATAAAATTTTTCATGATTTGAGTTTAATTTGTCGAAAGTAATAAAAATCGTCTAAAACTTTATTGAACTGTCAATCATCATTTAATTTTGCTTTGGTTTTAGTTTCGAAGGAATAACAACAGTGTGTTTTATTAATTTTCGGTTCCAGGTGGAATATCTCAAATTGACGAATGTCATTGGCCACTTCAACCGGGATTGACCTTGAACCATTCGAAAAAGTGCTCAACCAGATTCCAACACCGCGATCTTTTTCTGCCTTTCCTCCAAACCATGTGGCAATCGGCCCATTTTCTGTCTTTTTAATTGTTGAGGCATGACAACTTTGGAACGTTACATTTTCAGCTGTGTAAATAAATTTTAATTTTACAACTGCGTTTTTGTCATTAAAAGGTTGTTGTTCAAAAATTTCTGCCGATAGAAGCATAAATAAAAACAGTTTAGCATTAAGGGTTTCATGTTTTGAATAATTTTTTAATCCTGTAAAACTATTTTTCAACTTTTTTTACTGAGAATAGTTTTATTGAAATAAAGCCAACAAGGAAAATAACCAGCGTACCAATAACAATTGTAAGGTTACTGTGAAATGGGCTTTTAAATGCTAACAGGTTCCCCTCTGTAAAATAGAGTGGGGTCAAACTCATCCAGATAATTACAAGTACACCAATAATTACCCCGATAACAGCATCTATATTTCGCACTTTTTTTGATAGAAATGCAAGTAGGAAAAGGCCAAGCATCCCGCCGCTGAAAATTGATGCAAGCGACCACCAGGTATCTAAAACACTTTCAACACCAACAAGGGCCAGCGAGATAATTACACCCAGGGCACCAAATATTACCGATGAAATATAAAGCACTTTCATCGATGATTTTTCATTCGGGTTTTTGTTGAAATAGCGTTTGTAATAATCGGAAAGAACAATTGTGGCGGTACTGTTAATACTTGTTGAAACAGTACTCATCCCGGCGGCAAATATCGCAGCAATTAGTAATCCCGTTATTCCGGTAGGCAGGGCATTCACAATAAAATGCGGGAATACTTTGTCGCCGGCACCGGGAACTTTTAGTTCAGCAGGTAATAAATCTGGTTGAGCCGTGTAATACGAAAAGAGTGCAGTACCGATATAAAAGAAAACCAATGAAACGGGGAGATATAACAGGGCACCAAATAATGTCGATGATTTTGCTTTTTTAACCGAGCTGGTTGTCATATAACGTTGTACAAAATTCTGGTCGATCCCAAAATTTTGAAGGTTAATAAACAAACTATAAATTAGTATCACCCAGAAGGTAGATTCCGACAAACTGGCACCAAAACTGCCCAGGCTGAACTTATCGTTTGCCGCTGCAATTTCAAATAATTGTTTTGGGCCTTCTGGCATCGAAAATGTTAAAACTATTGCACTTACCAATGCCCCCACAATAAGGATAATTGCCTGTATAGCATCGGTCCAGATTACTGCCTGGATGCCACCAAGCATTGAATATGCAGTTACCGCAATTCCTGTTACAATAATAATGGTTTTGATGTTCCATCCAAACAAAGCATTTAAGGGAAGGGCCAGCAAAAGTAAAATTGCACCTGTCCGCATCAATTGGGTTAACATGTAACATATTGAAGCATAAATACGCGCCCATGTCCCAAAACGGATTTCAAGGTAATTATAGGCCGAAATGCTGCCAAGGCTCCGGTACAATGGAACAAAAAACTTAACTGCAAGAATTGATGCAATGGGAATAGAAAAACTAAAAACCAAAGCATTCCAATTCGACATATACGCTTTTCCGGGCAAAGCCAAAAAACTAATGCTACTTACAAAAGTTGCAAATATCGACATCCCAACTACCCAGGCCGGTAATTTGCCCCCCCCCGAAGTAAACTGGTCGGATGTTTTGTTCCTGAAGTAAAAACTGGCGCCAAACAGGACATTCCCAAAGGTTATTAATATAAAAACGGCAAGGTCTAAAACGGGCAGCTTCATAGTTTAATATTATTAGATTTTGTAAATTTAGCTGATAAAGTTGGCAATTTTTTTAAACAGTTTCTAAAACCCTTTTAGGTTTTTTTCTATTTGTTTACGTTCAGCTTTATTAAATTTACGAAACGGATGAGCAACATAATCGTTACAAACCCCTATTACTGACAAAGCGCATTTTATACTTTTAATATGCTTTGATGGCGTTTTGCCAACGTCAAAAATTTTATCTCCAATTTGTATCAGCTTTTGGCGAAGCAGGGCAATTCTCGCAAGGTCTTTTTCCAATGAAGCTTCATACAAATCAACATATAAACGCGGAAATATATTTGCTCCCCCGGCTACAGCACCATGTCCGCCATAAATAATTGTTTCGGGAATATAAAGTTCGCTGCCTGAAATGATTGAAAATTCTGGTGAGCCTTTAAATTCTTCAATCAGGGAATATAAATATGATATGTCGCCTGAACTGTCTTTTATGCCAATTGCACCCAAATCTTTTGCTTTTCTAATTGTATCAATTGTCATGTGCAGCTTTGTGCAGCTTGGCATATTATACATAATAAACGGAAGTGGTAATTTCGGAACGAGATCTTCAAGGTATTCGATCATTTCGTTTTGGGTAATCGGCACATAATAGGGAGGCGCAATAACAAGGGCATCGGCACCTGCATTTTTTGCTGATTCCGCTATTTTTAGCGAACCTTCAAAAGAAGTATCTGTAATTCCTACCAGGACTGGGATTCTTTTATCGATTAGTTTGCACGCTTTTGTTATAAATGTACTGCGGAGTTTATAACTTAAATTGGGTGCTTCTCCTGTTGTTCCCAATAAAAATATACCATGCACACCCCCAGAAATTAAATGTTCGATCAAATTTCTTAACCCTTGTTCGTCAATTTCATCGTTATTTTTCAGTGGGGTTACAACTGGTGGAATAATTCCTTTTAATAATAATTTCATATACAAATGAAGTGGAATGTAAGCAATATTACTTCTGCTATTTTGTTTTGTTTGCATTGAATTTTGATTCATGTTAAGATTAAATCTATATATTTACGTCAATTAGGTTTAAAAAAGACAGATGGAATTTATTTACGAAAAAATATTTGTCCCACACAAACATTCATTTATTACTCGTAAATTAAAGATGGATCCAAATTCGGATAAAATTCATTCTCATAAAAATTTTGAACTTAATTTAATAACATCCGGTGCTGGGCGGCGAATTGTAGGAAATCATATTTCAAGTTATCAAAAGGGTGATTTGGTATTATTGGGACCAAATATTTCGCATTGTTGGGAAATTCTGGAAACTGAAATAAATACTGAGCCGGAATGTATTGTAACCCATTTTTATGAAAATATTATCAGTTCCGATTTTTTTAATATTCCAGAGTTAGAGCCAGTTGTAAATTTGTTGAAAGATGCGAAAAATGGTATCTGGTTTAAAGGGCCTAAAGCAGAAAAAGTTGCTGCGACCTTACATAAAATGGTTAACTTAAGCGGTTTGGAGTTGTACATTCAGTTGCTAAAGGTATTTGATCTTTTGCTTAAGATTGAAAACAGGGAGTATTTGGCACTGCCTTCTTCACTTCCAAGTTCTTATAAAAAAGATGGCGATCAGATAAATACAATTTACGAATATGTTTTTCAGAATATTCAGGAAGGCGTAAAACTTAAGGAAGCTGCTTCGTTGGTTTTTATGGAACCCAGTTCGTTTTGCAGGTATTTTAAGAAAAAAACCAACAAGACTTTTATGGAATATGTAAAAAGTGTCCGCATTGGAATTGCGGCTAAATTACTTGCCGAAACCGATAAACAGGTTACACAAATTTGTTATGAATGTGGTTATAATAATCTTGCAAATTTTAATCACTATTTTAAAATAACAATGAATAAAACGCCGTCGGAATATCGAAAATCGTTTAAATAAAGTCAGTTTTAATCTTCGCAAAAATTATCCTGATTTGCTACGTTAAATTCTATTAAAATGAGATTAGCACTTAAATATTTTTTTCTTTTGTTTTTTACTTTATCAATTGTTCCAGGCTGTTTCACGCAATATAAAACAGAATTAGAACAACAAAAACTCAAATCAATTCCCGATATTATTTCTTACTCAAAAAACTACGATGGACATTTGCAAGGATTAGCAAGCGATTTCGATAACTTCATTTTTTGGTCGCATACCAAACAACTGGTAAAAACCGATCTGACCGGGAATATTTTAAAAGTTATCGATGTCCCGTTTCATCATGGCGATTTAGAATTTTATAAAGGACAAATATTTGTAGCAGTAAATTTTGGTAAGTTTAACGAAGAACCTGGTCTGGCCGATTCGTGGGTTCATGTTTACAACGCTGACGATTTAAGTTTTAGTAAAAAATATCCTGTGCCAGAAGTTGTGCATGGAGCAGGCGGGATTGCTATTCACGATGAAAAAGTAATGATAGTTGGCGGTCTTCCCGAAGATGGAAACTACGATGTAAATTTTATTTATGAATACAACCTGAGTTTCAACTTGCAAAAAATACACGAACTGGCAAGTGGTTTTACTTATAAAGGAATTCAGACTGCATGTTATTTTAAAGATTATTGGTACTTTGCCTGCTACGGAAATTTAGAAAAAGGGTATTTCCCAAAAGTGTTAAAAGTTAAGGAAAATAACAACGACGACCTTGAATTGATTCAGTCGTTTGATGTTGACATGTCGTACGGAATGATTGGACTGAAAGGTGATGAGTTTTTGTTTTCAAACCGAAACCTTGATTCAACGCTCAGAAAATCAAGTCTCTTTTCATTCAAATAGAAAAAAAATTTTATGAGTTTCTTCAATAAATTATGCAAATATTGAAACAAGTTTCAATTAACAAAACTTTGCCAACTCCGAAAAATCAAAATGTCCGTATTGTAAGAGTTCACCCAAAATTAATAGGCATAATAAGTAAATGACATTAGATGCTGAAACAAATTCAGCATGACGATATTATCAACTAAGGTCTAAGTTTTTAACGTCATCCCGTACTCGTTTCGGGATCTCTAAATTAAGATCTGTCATTGGTAGAGATCACCCAAAAATATTAGGCATAATATGTAAATGACAGCTGAGATGCCGAAATAAATTCGGCATTACGTTCAAACTAGCGTTGTTTATTAGAACTTCATGCTGAATTTGTTTCAGGATCTTAAAAAGAAGATCTGTTATTAATAATTAATTGTAATTTGGTACTTGTTCTTTTTGTTAGTTTTTTGAATTAGGTTTTAAAGAGAGGCCCCGATTATTTGTTATAATCTTTTACCCGCCAGGTTATTACTTGTTTTAAATAATAAATCGCTTACATAATCGCCCATCGATGGGCCGAACCAACCCATTAAATACGATTCGTAGGTTTTATCGTAATAATATTTTGAAGGAGTTACATACCCAAGATACGCACCATTAAAACTGGTAAACATTGAATTGTAGCCAGCATGTTTTAACGCATTTTTTACATCGAGCGCAATTTCTCCGCTGAGTTCAAGCGGGGCAGTAACCCATATTAAATCTCCCAGCCTCATTCCCTGAATGTAACAGGAATCGGCCTGTGGCAGCATCTTATCCGACACAAACGGTGCAAGGAAAAGGTTTTTAGTAACCCGAAATTGCATCCTCGAAGTTTTTAAAGGAAAAGAAAAAAATGAAAGTGAAGCAGAGTCGTTAACCTGCATTTCATTACTTTCGATAAGTTTTTTTGCCAACTCTTCTCCCATGTATTTGGGTTTATCGAATCCGTCGCCAATTCCTTTATGAGAATGACTTCCCAGCGTACCTGCAAAATAGATTGCCACATCGGCAAATTCTTCCTCAATTTTTCGTTGCCAGTATCCGGGGAAGTCGCCGCTAAATTCCATGTTGCTATCGCCAAGTGTTGTTGAATGAGCTGCAAAAGCCCCAATTACAGCTTTTCGTCCATTTATTTGTTGAATCTGAAGCCCTGAAAATTTATCATTTAATCTTCCCTTTTCTCCGTTCATCCTGTTTCTAACTAACTCAGGTGCATTTATTTCAAAAGAGTTAAATGTAGCAGGTTTCAAATCTGTTAAAGCATGAATAGCAGCATCGGTAAATTTATGATACAAAAATGTGATAATACCGGGTTGAAATTCGCCCGAAAACATTTCACCAATAATCCCGGGTGTCATTCCACCAATACTTGAGTGGGTGTGAGTAGCTCCAAAAAATAATTGTTCTCGCGAAATCCCGGCATTCTTTTTTAGTAGAAATGCAACACTGTCGGCAACTTGTGGGGGGATTAACAAAAGATCCGCACTAATTGTTAGTACTGTTTTATTCCCAACTTTCAGGGCTGCTGCTTTTACAAAAATTGAATCGTGAACGCCGGTGGCAGGAGTTTTCCGATCGCCAAAACCCGCCAGCGGAACTTTTTTAAATTTACCTTCAAGTGGATTTTCTTCTCCGGAAATAATATTGGGAGTAATATTTACTACTCCAAAACCGGCTTCTAATTGCCCGGTTCCCTCCGTATTATTTGCTAATATTTCGTTAAACGAATCAAAGGTTTCATTATAATATTCCGTTTTAAAATAGGGAGTTTTATCTACAACCCGAATGGTTGCAACAAGAATTATAACAACCAATGAAAACAATACCACAAATGAAACCCAGATTATTTTCCAAAGCTTTTTTAAAGTCATTTTTAAGAAATCAAAATTGAATATTACACATTTATCTACACTACTTTTCGAACCTCGCCATCATCTCTTTCCAGTTGGTAAAAATAATTCCCTCGTCTTTGAAAAACTGAATTAGATCGGCATCGGCAAATATTTTGGCTTCCCAAACACGTTGCTGCCACGAACCAGTAATCGACTTTAGATTTTCAGTTTCTACCGACGGGTGAAAAATTATTTCGGTAATACCCGGTTTTAGCTGATTTATTAATTGTTTAAAATTATCTACCTTTTCTTCGTACGATTTTGCGTTGGGTGCGCTTGTAAAAAAATCTACTTTAGGTAAGGTATATTTATTTACTAACTCAATAACATCGTCGGTAATTGGGTATCCCTGCTCACGAAAAACAGCAACTACTTCCGGGTTGGAAAGGTCGATGGCATTTGCAGGGATTTTGTATTCCTGCGCCACTTTTAAAAATGCAGCAACAAAACTCGGGTGACCGTACAAAGTTCCCATATGCGTGTCGATGTGGCTCGGACGGTAACCCTGTGCAATTACTTTTTCGATTTGTGCCCTGATTTCTTTCTCAACTTCTGCCGCCGTTGCATTCATAACAACTTGCGGTACATTGTGCCACATTTTTCCATCCGGGTCAATTAAACCAGGTACTTCGGCCGGATCGGCAACAGTTCCCCAACGGTATTCTTTCCACTCGCTGGTATGGGTAAGGTGCACACCAACATCTTTTGTTGGATTCTTTTTAGCCCATTCAACAAAAGCCTCTGCATTTTCGCATGGAACCATTACCGCCGCCGATTGTATAAAATTATTTTCAAGATAATACTCGGTGGCAATATTTGCTTCTTCGCACATTCCGGCATCGTCGGAATGTAAAATAATTACCTTCGAACCGGCAGGATATCCCAGCTTTTCGGCCCAATTTTGCTCGGTTTTGTTACTTTCTGTTTCACTGTTTGATGCTTTTATAATTGAAAAATGAGAAATCATAAAAGTGCTGATAATTAATAATGCAACTACTATTTTTTTCATAACGAACTGTTTTTTGAATGACGTAAAATACGATTTTAATTTTTTATAAATATAGACTATTTAGAAATGTTTTTAAGTATTTGATATTCTCCAACTGAATAAGTTTCGGTTTTAATTTTAAGTCTTTTTTTCTCTTTCTCAAATTGAAAATGTACACCTGCTTCGAGTGGCCGCTTATCTAATAAAACCTGCTGCGGTTTTTCATTCATTTTAATATTTAGAATATGAGGAATTTTTTCCCCGCCTAATATTATCTCAATTTCATTGGCCGTTTCATTTATTTTTATCGATGTACTATCGCTATTTTCTGTGTCAAAAACAGTAAAACTACTTTCTTTTTCAGGATAAATTAAAAACGTTAAAAATCCTTTGTCGTTTTCAGCTCCAATTCCTGTATAATTTCTTTCAATATTCATCGGAATTATTGCACCTTCTTTTATATAAACAGGAAATTCTTCCAGCGGAAATTCATGTTCGAAAGTTATTGGTCCTTCAATTATTTCATTGTCATCGAACCAATATCTCCATTTTCCTTTCGGTAGTGTTACTTTGTTTTTTAGGTCATCTTTATAAATGGGCGCAACCAAAAGGTAATCGCCAAACATGTAGTGATATTTTCCTTTTACAGGTCGTTGAAGTACGTCGCCTCCATTATGTGCACTCACAACATAACTATAAATGTACGGGATTAATTCGGTGTGCAACCACGAGAATTCCCTGATAATCTCTAGTTCCTGCTGGCTTCTTTTCCATAAAGCCCGTTCTCCATGTCCGCCGTTTAAAAACAGTCCGCAGAATGTCGAAAACTGTGTCCAACGAATGTATAACCGGGGAGGAATTTTACTTCCTGAAAAACCAGCAATATCAGAACCAATTATATTGTATCCTACTTTGGCGGCATTCATTATATTTTCCATTGCCATTTCAATGCCTTTGGCTCCATCCATTACCAATTCTGTTTTGTCTTCAGCACCAAAATCACTGTCCTTATTTGATTTCCATGAATGACGTTGATCGCCAACCCAGGTAACTGGTGCGGCATCGAAGGGAGCAAAACCTTCGGGGTGAAATCCCCGATCCATTGAACGCGATAAGGTTACAAATTCAGGGTTTTGAGACAATCCAAAAAAATATTCATCGCGATAATAGTGATCCATGTATTTACGGGTTGTGATAATTCCCGATTTTGTTTTTTTATAGAAAAATGGAACCGGGCCAATTTTCGACCAGAAAAGTGTGGCCGAACCGTCTAATTTCCAACCATCTATTCCATAATCGAAAACTTCCTGTTGTAAACCGTGCCACCATTTTACTGCTTCCGGGTTTGAATAATCGATAAATCCACCTTTGCCTTTCCACCAACTATTTATCTGTCCTTTTCCTGCTAAAAATCCTTTGTCGTGTGCTTTAATGTACCAATCATCCGAATTTTCAATTTTTAATCCTTTGTTGAAATTATTAACGTTTGGAGTCATCCATAAGGCAACTCGATAACCGTTATCTTGTAGTTTTTTGAACCACTTTTTAGGTTCAGGGTACAATGTTGTATCAACCTTAAAATCGTTGTATCGCAAACTCCACGGGCTGTCTAATAAAATTGTACGAACCGGGATATCATGTTTTTTATATCCTTCAAGCAATTCGTCAACTTTTTCGGCAGTATTTACATCGTCTTCCCAAAGCCAGCATTCCAAAGCCCAGGCCGGAGTTAACGGGAGAGTGCCATGACGTTGTGCATTAAAAGGAACACCCCGAAATGGTAATGCAAAATAGAAATAGTAAACTACCGTTAAAATCGCAACAATTATTAGAAATATTTTTATGATCTTTTTACCTCTTTTCACCCAACTATTTCTTTTCGTTTTCAGGTTTCAAATGCGTATTAAACCAGTTTATTCCATCGGTATAAACATCGTTTATGGGAATGTCGTGATGTTTCGAAGTATACCAAATAATCTGTTTTGGCTTATTTGCTTTTTTGTACAACAGCTTGCTCATTAATGGTGGAATAATATCGTCGTTTTCAGCATTTATCATTAACAAAGGCCGGGGTGCAATTTGTTCCACAAAATTTATTGGTTCAATAATACTCAGGTAGTTTTTTGTGTTTGCTGAAAGAGCTTGTTTTCCAAACATCAGGTTCATTTGGCCGCCTGCCAAAACTATAACTGGAACTTGTACCCGTTTTTCCACACCGCAAAATATGGTGCCGGTTATTCCGCCCAGACTAATTCCTAGAAATCCAATTCTATTTTGGTCAAGCTCGTTTCTGCTCGATATAAAATCTACTGCACGTCGGAGGTCAAAAACAGTTTGAGTTAAAATATCGCGTGTCCAATATCGCGTATCTCCTTTAAAATCGAAATCATAACTATTTTCTATTCTATCTCCGTGATTTATAATATCGATTCTGAGAACGGCAAAACCGTTTTTATATAACAATTCGTTACCATACTCAATGTAATCAACTGTTTTACGATCTCCTTTTCCGTGCAACAAAATTATTACGGGCAATGGATTTTCATGGCCAGCCGGAATCGTTAATAATCCGGTTACCTTTTTGTTTTGAACGCTCTGGAATGTAACATAAAACAGTTTGTAATCAGCAGTTTCTTTTATCAGTTTTACAGAATCCTGAAGTGGTAACTTTTTGTCGTATTCATAAAAACTGGAAACCGGAAGTAATTTGCTGTTCCCGCAAGAGATTAAAAAAACGAGTATAAATAAATAGATAATAGTTTTGAATTGCATAAACCTCAATTTGATTAGTTTTTATAAAATTCCAAAAAACAAAAACCAAAGTTCAAATAAATTACAACGACCGAAATCTCAATATTCAAAATAGTTTATAACTTTTAAACATTGCAGGTTTGTGATTTGAATTTTGCTATTTGTTGTTTCATCTAAAAAACTGCAAACTTATTGTCAGACTCTAATTAAAGTATTTCATCGTTATCTACCACATACATTCTTGTACTTTTGGTGTATTTCCCACCTTTCGGATCGGCATACTCCATATCAATATAAAATGCTTTAAATCCGTTTTTCGGAAATTCAACCTCAGAACTAATTTGCTCTTTGTTTTCAATTGTTATTGCTGTGAACTCTTCATCTCTAAAATCACGATCATCGGAATCGGCAATCCATAGAAATACATTCAATAATTCATCAGAATTCGATTCAACTGATAAGGTTGCTGATTTTTCATCTGAAGTAATCTCATAATTAAATTTTGGATATTCTTGTTTTTCAAGAGTCCGTCCCCAAAAAGCACTTAATGCTCGAACAGCTTGCTCGCCACCACCTAAATCGTGCCCTGCATTTGGTACATAATGAATATAATTTTCTCCAGGAATATCGTTTATGTAATGTTTTATGGCGTCAACGGGCCAGTATTCATCGTTGGTACCTATAAAAATTATTTTTGGAATAGTCAGTTTTTCGCGATAAGAATAAGGATCGATCATTTGACTAATTGCATCGCCGTCGGGCGAATTTACAGTTTGCGGAATTTCCAGTTTTGTGTAATCTTCAATTTGAATACTATACTCGCTCCAGGCTTCAACCTGGTAATCGAGACTTACCGGCATATTTAAAACGTCGATAACCATTGGTCCGATGGCTTCAACACGCGAATCGTTTGCACCGGTCAGCCAGGTTGTCCAGCCCCGTTTCGAAGCTCCGGAAATTGTAAAACGTGAGATTTCAGTATCAAAATTTTCTTTAGAAAATGCTTGAACAACATCCATTGCACGAACCGCAGTTTTTACCATCGGGAAAAGCAATGGCCACGTGTAATCTTTGTCTTCTTTAAAATTATGCAGGGTAAACGAAATTAACTGATCTTCAACTAAATCGTCGTAAAGTGGCTGATTTGGAGTTTGCCTGATAATTGCGACTACAGCATTATTTTTCTGAGCAACCTGTGCAAAAAGTTTTGCTTCGTTATTATCTTTTTCTTTCCAATTTGGCAAACCATCTTTAACACTGCCTCCGGTAATAAAAAGTAACGCACCATCATAATTAATTTCTTTAGGAACGTACAATGTAAGTTGATGAGTCCAAATATGATCGCGCCAGTTTTGCGAGGTGAGAAGTATGTCGAATGCTGATAATTCACCGTACGAGAATTTTTCTTTTAATTCCCATTTAAAACTTTCATCACCGTTGTCGAGATATCTTTGCAAAGCAGTTTTAGGAGTAATTGGTTCCTGATTTTGAGCTTTCTTCGTTCCTGTAGAACACGATAGTACAAATAATAAGGCTGGAATTAATATTAGAATCGAGAGTTTCTTTTTCATAATGTATTTTGAATTTGTAAAATTTATTTTTTGGAAATTTTCTGTGGACTTATTCCTATTTATTTGGATCCGGGGAATTTTTAATTAGTTCGAGTACTTCTTCAATAAAAATTTCACCGGTCATTTCTCCAAGGCTGGTGCGGCTAATATAATTATAGCGTTCAAAACTATTAAAATCGACCTTTGTTAAAAGGTAACCAAAAGCATCGTTTGTAAGTCCAAAAAGAAAGGAATGTTTTGTGGGCATTTTTCGTTTCAGGTAAAAACCAATGTTTGGTAAAGCTTCTCCGGGGATTGTTAAAATTTGTGCCGTTCCAATATTTAAAAGGTTAACAACTGTAGATATTTTATTTTTTTCTAATTTGTTTTGCATTAAAGGGGAACCATTTAAAATTGTCTGCATTAATTCCGATTCAACCGGAAACTCAACTATTTTGCTTGTACAATAAATTTCCGGGTTCGGTTGAATCTTGGCTTTTTCAATAATTCGAAGTGCTTCGTCTGCAAGCAACTCTCCATTTCTAATGCACTCTTCCCAGTTATTTGCTTCTCCGCCACCTTCCAAACGGTTGTCAGCAGTTACCATTCCACCCTGCGCTCCGTTCATAAAAATTGCGATGCCGCCAACTTTATTTTCAATTCTATCGTACAATGGGCCACATAAATCAGGCGTTAATATCCCGCGTTCAGAGCCAATGATTTCGGGGTGAGTTGCATAGTTTACAAGTGTTGCAATAGTTTTATCGCTGTTTTGCGAAACGGCTTGAATAACTCCACACCGTCGATCGTAAAGTTGTGGTGCATAATAATTATAGGCTATATTTTCTTTTGCCTCTTCAACAGCAATTTTTAAATTGGCTGGTTCTAAATTATTAATTGCTTCGTTTACGGCATCAGCAATTTGAATCACACACCAATCCAGGTATTTCAAATCGGCACCAATATTTCCGTTTTCATCGGGAAAACCGTAAGCATCGGGTGCACTGTGCGTATGAGTTACACCTATTAATATATTCTCGGCAGGAATCCCTTTTATTAACTCGCGCGATTTATTACCAAGAACTGCCGGCCATCCCAAATTATCGATGCCAACAATTGCAATCCTCTCCGAACCTTTTTCAAAAACAAGGGCACGTACAAATAAATCTCCCTTTTTTGTAGTAACCGGGTTCGGAGTCCCAACTCCTCCCGAAACGGATAATAATGGTTGTGGAGTAATAACTCTTTTTGCCGCCCCAGCCTTAAAAATTTTTTCTTGCCCAAAGGATATTGAATAAGTTACCACTAAAAACAGAATACCTAATAAATACTTCATTCAGTTATTTTTTTCGTTTGCTAAACCGTTTTAAATATAATATTTTTTTAAGTCCTTAACCTTTTTTAAGTTATATTTACGGTACGAAACCTACGTTGGGGGAAAATAGTATTGGTTTAGGTTAAGAAAGTTTAAATTAGTATTCGTTAATTTTTATTAATTGCCTAATAAAATAACTCCCCCCAAAAAATATATTTAAAGTTCATTGCTTAATTATGTAAAAAGACTTGATATTTCAATCTTAAAATATTTTGATGTGATAATACTTTAACTAAAAAACTAGCTTATGAAAAACAAATCTTTTACTAGTGGCATGGTACTTTTTCTCATTGCGATATTCGTTGTATCGTCATGTGACAAGGAACCAGTTAGGCCAACGTTTCCACTTTCAGCTGTAATTTTCCATAGCGTGGTGGATAAACAAGTTGCCTTTACAGCTTTAACCCATAGCGCCACAAGTTGGTTATGGGATTTTGGTGATGGAAACACAAGTACCGAACAGAATCCGGTTTATGTTTATGAGAGTGGTGGTTACTATGTAGCTACTTTGACTGCCACAGATGGCAGTGGCAATTCTGTTGTTGCTGAAGTAAATTTAGCAGTTGCTTTAACTCCTTACGTTTTACTTACCGGAGGGCCAACTGCGACAAACGGCAAAACCTGGAAACTTAGCGCAAATCACTCTGCCACAGACAGATTTGCAGATGCAGATGCAGATTTTTCTGAAGTTGAAGCGCTTCCACAGGGTGCGTTTGATTTGTATTTGGGAATGGGGGAAGTTTATAACGATGAATTTACATTTCATTTTGATGGAGGTTATGGACATGACACAAAAGAAGATGGTGCTGCCTTTAGCGGATACGTTTATCAGTTGGTTACAACTGGCGGTGCCGGAATCAAGAATGCCGGTGGTGCAGCATTTGGTCTTTGTACCGCTTCATATACTCCAGAGAGCGGGGCTACTTTTACTTATGTTGAAAACGAAGATCTCAATGTCCCTTCTGTTTATGGACCAGGTGGGGTTATGACGTATAAGAATGTTAGTACTCTCGACTTTTCCGGAACTGAATTTTTAGGATTTTGGGATTTCCAAAAAAAGATAATCGTGAAAGAAGTAAAAGATAAATCAATGCAGGTGGTAATGTTTATGGCAGCTTCACCTGATCATCTTCCACTTAACACGCACGCCCTTGTACTTACATTCGACGCAGTTAATTAGAAATTAATGTTATACGGTAAAAATTTAAAATAAACGTAAAGAAATTAATTCAATATAAGAGTTATGGATTATAAATATTATTTAAAAAATATTACAAGACAATTACTTGTCTTTTTAATATCTGCAACTTTGCTACTGGTATTTTCCGTGGCAACTGCACAAAATACGAACGGGCACAGGGTTACTGGAAAAGTTACCTCAGCAAGCGATAACCTGGGATTACCCGGTTTAAGTATCATTGTAAAAGGTACGACTCGTGGGACAGTTACCGATGTTGATGGTAACTACAGTATCGGGGTAGATGAAAGTAATGCGACACTGGTATTTTCTTTTGTAGGATTTACAACAAAAGAAGTTGCTGTTAACGGACAGAGCGTTATTGACGTGATTATGGAAGAAAGTTTTGAAGCACTCGGGGAAGTGGTTGTTACAGCACTTGGTATAAAAAGGGAAGAAAAATCCCTTGGCTTTTCTGTTGGCAGGGTCGACGGAGAAGAACTTACCAGGGTTGCCCAGGAGAATGTCCTGAATTCAATGGCAGGGAAAGTTTCAGGAGTAACAATTAATTCAACCGGAGGTGCAGGTTCCACAGTTAGTATGGTAATTAGGGGTGCCTCATCGATGACCACGGATAATCAACCTCTTTTTGTTGTAGATGGAGTTCCAATGTCTAATACCGTAAATAATGTAGGAGGATTTGGTAAAGATAACAGAGTGGATTATGGAAATGCGATTGCGGATTTGGATCCCGAAAGCATTGAAAATGTTACAATATTAAAAGGACCCAGCGCGGCAGCTCTTTATGGTACACGTGCAGGGAATGGCGTTGTTCTTATAACAACAAAAAAAGCAACGGGCACAGATGGGATGAAGGTTTCGGTTACATCCAATACAGTGTTTGATATACCAGCCCGTTTTCTTGATGCACAAACTCAATTCTCTTCCGGATTTTTCTCCTTTAGGCCAGAAGATGTTGGAGGAGGAATATTACCAACAATAAGCGCAGGCGATGGAACAGGTGCTGGACCTGAAAATGACAAAGGTTACTGGGCAGTGCAATGGGATGCACCGTTAGATGCAAATGGAGTTCCGGTGCCAACAGAGGTTATGTCGTACCCCAATAATATTAGTAATTTCATCAACGACTATGCTTACACTACTACAAATGGTGCATCCATCTCAAGTAGTAATTCTACTACAAGCTACAGGCTTGGTTTAACCAATATGGTTCATAGTGGATTGGTGCCAAATTCCGACCTTAATAAAAATGGTTTAACCTTATCGGCTTTATCAAAGGTGCGGGAGAATTTTACTGTTAGCACAGATATTAATTTTAGCAATACCTTTGCTGATAACAGGCCGGCTTCAAACAGGGGGGCAAATCCATTGGAGTGGGTTTACAAACATCCGGCAAATATCGACATTCTGAAATTGGAGGATTATGGGACAGGGAGCGATATCGCAAGGGTTTCAGGAAACCATGAAAATCCATATTTTTTAGCTTACGATGTAAACAACAGTTTTAACAGGTACCGGATTTATGGCAATATTGTTGCTAATTGGGAGATTTCGCCGGTGCTAAATGTCATGGGGCGGTTTACCATGAACAAAATTGATGAAGTGCGAGAAACAAAAATGGCTCCAGGTTATACAAAAGAACCAAACAATGGAGCTTATGGAATTGTAAATAGCAACGGGCTTGAAAGAAACATTGATATATTGGGTACTTATAAAAATAATTGGGGCGATATAACAGCATCAATTTCTGCCGGAGGAAATATTTTATACTCAAAAGCTTCAAGTATAAGTAATTCATCTAAATCGGGATCAGGCTTAGTGGTTCCAAATGTATTTACCGTTCAAAATATAAGTTCCGGTGCATTAAATTTCAGCAACTATAGAAGCCAGAGAGGAATGAACAGTGTTTATGCCATGGCTAATTTAGGATGGAAAGATATTGCGTTTCTTGATTTAACAGCAAGAAATGACTGGTCGAGTACCCTGCCACCTGAAAATCGATCTTACTTTTACCCTTCCGCTTCATTAAGTATTTTAGCTGATGAAATATTTAATATGGGAGCAATTGTTGACATGCTTAAACTAAGGGGTGGTTGGGCACAGGTAGGAAACGACACAAGTCCATATGGACTGGTTGCAACGTACGGTAATGCCGGACAGTGGGGAGATGCAATAAGGTTAGCAAAAAGCAGTGGGTTGTTAAGCCCTAATCTTTTACCCGAAGAATCAACATCGCTTGAATTTGGTGCAGATATTAGATTATTTGGTAATAAATTGCGTTTTGAAGGAACTTATTATACCGTTGATAACAGGAACCAAATATTAGGTGTCCCTTTAGCAGCTTCTACCGGTTTTAGCGGGGTTCAAATTAATGCAGGTTTATTGCAAAGTACTGGTTGGGAATTTTTACTGGGGGGGACTCCTGTGAATACAACTAACTGGAATTGGGATCTGAATATGAATTTCACGAAAAATGAAACCAGGATCATAGAATTAACTGATGAGGTGGAGTTTATCCAGTTCTGGGATAATGCCAGGGTGAAAAATATCGGTTATGTTCAAGATGAAGAACTTGATCGCGATGGTTTGGTAGGTAATTTATACTCCCGAAAGGTTAATCGGGTAAGCGATGAAAATTCGCCATACTTTGGATATCCAATCCTTGGTAGTGGGCTTGATGCTGAATGGGAAGGTGAAGAGGAATATTCAAAAGTGGGAAATTATAACCCCGATTTTATAATGGGCTTACAATCATCACTTTCGTATAAGAATTTTACCTTAAACCTGACATTCGATTGGAGATATGGTGGCCAGTATATATCGCAAACCACACGTTATTTAACTGAAGGGGTGTCCACGCAAACATGGCTTGATGAGTTAGTACATCCAGGTGAATTGGGTGGTGCACCAAGCCAGGCACTTCGCGATTGGGTTGTCGCAAACGAAGATCAACTATTGTTAAGCGATAAATTAAGGCCTGTTGGTGGGCCAACACCCGAATATGGTGGATTTCCTGAAAGCTTTAGCGGGGTAACTGTTTACGATGGTACTTTTGCACCTGGTGTAATGGGTTATTATGATGATAATGGAAATTTTATTCTGGTACAAGAGAACCTGGGTAACGAGGGTACAGTATTTTTACCGTACGTTGTGAGCTATCCCTGGGATCTTGGCGAGGCTAATTTGTTTGACGCCGACTATATAAAATTGAGGGAAATTTCAATTAATTACAGGCTTCCCAATAATATCTCACAATCGATTGGGATGCAGGATGTAAATTTCTCTGTTTATAGTCGTAATATATTAATCTGGACCAAAGATGCTAAATTAGGTGTGGATCCCGAAAGGGCATATCAGGCAGAAGGAAGTGGGCGTTTTAGCCAAGGGGTTGAAAGGTTTAATGCGGAGCCCTGGGTTGTTCCTGTTGGATTTAAGGTAGGATTTACTTTTTAAGAAATTAAACATTTATGATCATGAATAAAATAAAAAATAGTTTTATAATCGCATTAGCTTTAGTGTTTACTTTTGTTATATCTTGTAAAGATCTGGACGAATTAAATATTAATCCAAATGGTGTTGATCCTGAAAAGGCAGACCTTAACTTATTATTACCTACAATAGTTACGGGCGTTGGTCAATATGTTGTAAGTTTAGGATTCGATCGTTTTTCCGGCGTTATGCAACATACCCAAAAAGACGGGTGGTCGGGTAACCATAACGATTATGACTGGGATAATTCAAGTACTAGTTGGTCAGGTTACTATAGTATATTAAGAAATAATGATGAGTATTACAAAAAAGCAATAGAAGGGGAAAACGAGTTTCATCAAGGTGTTGCATTAGTAATGAAAGCTTATACTTTTGGGCTAATTACCGATTTATGGGGTGATGCACCATATTTAGAAGCACTAAAGGCCGATCTGGGTGAAGAATTTTTCAAACCAGTATTTGATTCTCAAAAGGATATTTATACCGGTATTCTTGCTGATTTGGAGACTGCAAATACATTATTGTCAAAAAGTAGCGACTCGTATTCAAATATATCTCCAAGCCAGGATGTATTGTATAATGGTGATGTAACAAAATGGAGAAAATTTGCAAATTCACTGGCACTTCGGTATTATATGAGATTATCCCTAAAAGAACCGGGAGTAGCGGAACAGGGGATTAGAAATATTGCTTCTAATCCTGGCACTTATCCATTAATTACAAGTGCAGCCGATGATGCAACTGTTAGTTACATAGGTTTATCACCGGCTGATTCATGGCCAACAAATACAGTATTCAATCCCGATCCAAGTGGTACTTACATGAGGTTAAAATTGTGTGCAACTCTTGTTGATGTTCTTCAGGATCTGAATGATCCAAGATTAGGTGTATGGGCAAATAAGATTGAAACACCGTTGGAGTTAGTGGATGGGGAAAATATTGACCAAATTATTGGTGGCGTAAGACAAATTTCGCAAGACATTGTTGATGCGTACGAGCTATCATGGTCGTTGGGAGTAGATTATGATCCTGAATATGTAGGAATTCCTCCCTCGGTGTTTGCTGCTCCACAATACAATTTAAATCCAAATTTGGATCAGGGAGTTTTTAATCCACATGCTTCTCATTTGAACGACATTTATAAAGAATCAGCAGGTTCCTTGTTACTAATGAGAATAATGTCCGCTGCCGAAGTTCACTTTATTCTAGCCGAAGCAGCTTTATATGGCTGGGCATCAGGAACTCCGGAAGGACATTATGCTGTCGGTATTGAACAATCATTTAATGCCTGGGGTGTTGGCGATGCTTTTGGAAATTATATTGACGGTGCTCCTTATTCAGGCCTCGAAAGTATAATTGAACAAAAATGGATTGCAAGTTGGACCGCTGCAGCCGAATCCTGGTTTGATTATCGAAGAACTGGTCTGCCAGATCTGCAAACAGGCGAATCTGCAAAAAGAGCTGCATTACCTCTTCGGTTTTATTATCATTATGATGATGAAATAGCAAAAAATACGGTCAATGCAGAAGCGGCAATAGAGAAATTAGAACCAACGGCTTTTAAAGGTAACGACATAAGTAATAACAGTGCATGGTCAAAAACATGGTTGTTACAGGGAACAGGTAAACCTTATTAGAATATTATTATAATTGTAAAAAGCAGGAGGCAAAGTCTTCCTGCTTTTTTATATATAAAAGATTAAGATTCAAATTGAATAATATGAAAAAATGGTTATTAAGAATTGGAGCAACAATACTTGGTATTTTGCTTCTGTTAATAGTATTGGGATTGTTAAATATGCGTGATCGTCATCCCGGATATGAAGTAGATTTGCTCATTCACGGAGCAGAAACTCCTGGTACAATCAAAGTAGGTTTTGCGGCTTTTCCAATCACTCCAACAGTTATCGACACCTGGAACGACAAAAACGGCGATGCAAGGTTTAATGAAAAAGATGGCGACACCTATAACGACAACAATAACAATGGAAAATTCGATGCATTTTGGATAGCCGGTTTTAGCAATAAAAAGCCTGCCAACGGAGTACACGACGACGTTTGGGCACGCACTGTAGTTTTTGATGATGGCAACACCCGACTAGCAATGGTTTCGCTCGATGCCATTGGTTTTATGCACGAAGATGTTGTTGATATCCGGCTGGAAATTCCTGAAGAACTGGGAATAGATTATACCGTTATTTCGAGTACACACACACACGAAAGCAACGACTTAATTGGTATTTGGGGCGAAAGTCCTTTGAAAAGCGGGGTGAATAAAGAGATGATGAAATATGTGAAGAGTCAAACTCTTGCGTCAATTACTAAAGCTGTCAAAGGATTGCGTCCTGCAAAACTCCAATTTTCAGAAGATTTAACAGGTGCAAAAGACCAATTAATGGACACGCGCGAGCCCATTGTATTTGATGCAGGAATGCGTTTTATTCAAGCCATCGACACAGAAAATGATTCAACACTCGGAGTTGTAGTAACCTGGGGAAACCACCCTGAAACATTATGGGCCGATAACCTGCTAATCAGCTCCGACTTTCCACATTATGTTCGCGAATTTATTGAAAAAGGTGTATATAATAATGGGGAATTAATTATGCCGGGCGTTGGTGGAACTGCAGTTTATTTTAGCGGTGCCGTTGGTGGATTAATGACAACACGTGGTTCGATGCCAATAAAGGGACCTTTCTCTGATACAGAATTCACAACACCCAATTATGACAAACTTTTAGCTCAAGGACAAAAATTGGGATTACTTTCTCTAAATGCTTTGGCAAACCCTGATTCAATTGTAGAAGAATCACAAATTTCAATTCATGCAAAAACAATTGAATTACCACTTGCCAACAATACCTTTAAACTTGCAGCAGCTATAGGATTACTGAACAAAGGACTTACCGGATTTTTTACTGCTCGGACCGAAATTGCTGCATTCTCAATTGGCCCGGCTAGCATTATTTGTGTTCCGGGAGAAATATATCCCGAAATTGTTAATGGTGGGATTGAAACGCCGGAAGGACAAGATTTTGATATTCAACCTGTCGAAACTCCACCTTTACGTGAGTTAATGCCTGGAAAATATAAATTTGTTCTCGGATTAGCCAATGATGAAATTGGATACATTATACCAAAAAGCGAGTGGGATGTGGAAGCACCTTATTTATACGGAGCAAAAAAATCTCCTTACGGCGAAGGAAACTCTTTTGGACCTGAAACAGCACCAATTTTACACAAAGAATTTCAAACCATTTTAGGTGAACTGTAGGCCAGCATATTGAACCTATTATTGAATTGTAACATTAAAACAAACCAACTATTTATTTAAATTTAAAAATATTGAACTATGAAACGTTACATTTCATTTATTAGTCTTCTTATTATTCTGTTACAAATTAGTTGTAATGGGCTTGCCCCCAAAAACAACATTGATAACATTCTTGAAAAATTCCATGATGCTAATTCCGAATATGTAATGGTTGTAGCTCACCGGGCGGCACATAAAGAATATCCTGAAAATTCTATTTCAGCAATTAAACGAGCTATTGAATTAGGCGTTGACATTGTTGAGTTGGATGCACGAACAACATTAGATGGGAATGTTGTAATTATGCATGACAATACAATTGATAGGACAACAAATGGAATCGGGAGGGCTGAAGACCAAACCTTGGCTGAACTTCAAACATATCGATTAAAGAATACGGATGGAACAACGGCGGAAGAAACTATACCCACATTAGAAGAAGCCCTGGAAGTGATTTCTGGAAATCTCATGATTGACATTCACATTATTACTGCCAGTGTGAAACAGATAATTGAAGTAGTAGAGAAAACAAATACAAATAAGCAAGTTCTGTACTACAGCAGTAACAACGATATTCTGAAAGAGATTCAATTATTGGACGAAAGTTCAATGCTTATGCCTATTACACACTCCTACCAAACGACTGACTCTGCAATTAATATGTTTCATCCAAAGGTTATTCATATCTATCCATCTTTCTACACACCGGAAGTAACAGACCTAATAAGAAATAACGGTGCCAGGGTTTGGATTAATTCTCTTGGTGAAATTGACGAAAAAATACGCGATGGAAAAGCACAAGAGGATTTGCCTACATTACTTCAATACAAAGCCAACATTATACAAACCGATGAGCCGGAATTATTAATACAATATCTTAAATCGAAGGGATTGAGAAACTAATAGTTTTTAAAACAAATGATTGGAAAATTCGGCTAGCGGAAAATTGTTGAATGAAATAAAATTGAAAAAGCAAAAAGATGGCACCACTAAACTATTCGAGTTGATGAAATAGGAATAGAACATCCATCAAAATAAATATGTTTTTTACCTAAAGGATTCTGTTCAAAAGCTAAATCTAAATGAAGCAGCATGACAAATTCTTCTGAAAAAATAATAAAAATGACATTTTTTTTAGTAAACCGTAAATAGAATTATTATGAAGAATTTTATTTATTTAATATTATTATTGACTTTAGGAGCTTGTGCAATTTCTGATAACGAAAGACAGGAGATTAGCCTAAATGGCTCGTGGGAATTAACCAGCACCGACAATCAATCAGATATTCCCACAGTGTTTGAAAGTAAAGTCCCGGTTCCGGGTTTAATTGACATGGCAAAACCTGTTATTCAAAATCAAGATACTATTTACGAGAACTCTACATTTTGGTATAAAACAAAATTCAAACTTGATCATGCCAAAATCAAAAACGTAAAATTAAAAATCAATAAGGCTAAATATTCCACAAGCGTGTATTTGAACAACCAGCTTGTCGGAGAAAACAGTTACAATTTCACACCATCCGTTTTTGATATTAAATCAGCACTAAATAAATCGGGTGAAGAGAATGTATTGATTATTGCTATTGGCTCTAGAAATAATCTGCCTGACACCGTGGCCAATGGCCATGATTTTGAAAAAATAAAATATATACCCGGAATCTACGACGATGTAAAACTTATTTTAGCTAACGGACCATTTATAAGCAATATTCAAACTGTGCCAGATATTGAACAGGAAGAACTTCGTATTGTGGCAAATATTGAGACAGATAATCCGGGTCAAATTATTAAATCATCCTATGTAATAAGAGAACTTGTTTCAAAAAAAGTTGTAGCAAGTGGGAGCAATAAAAACATTAAATTGATTGAAAAAGGAAATATCGATTTTACGGTATCGATACCTGATTGCAAACTTTGGTCTCCCGAAAATCCATTTCTTTATGAATTAGAGTTTTCAACCCAAAACGACAAAGTAAAAGTTCGGTTTGGAATGAGAAATTTTTATTTTGACAATAACAAGGGTTATGCCATGCTAAATGGAAAACCATACTACATGCGGGGAACAAACGTATGTATATTCCGTTTTTTTGAAGACCCAGAAAGGAATGGATTACCATGGGATAAAAAATGGGTAACTAAACTGCATGAGAAATTCAAGGAAATGAATTGGAACAGCATTCGTTATTGTATTGGTTTTCCTCCCGAAGAATGGTACAATATTGCTGACAGCCTAGGTTTCCTTATTCAGGATGAATTTCCTATCTGGACATTAAGCAAAGGATTTGAAGAGTTTCAGGGCGGATTAACCTCAACCCATCTTTCAACTGAATTTTATCAATGGATGGAAGAACGTTGGAATCATCCATCCGTAGTTATTTGGGATGCACAAAATGAAACTGTAACTGATGTAACGGGAGATGCCATCAAAAAAGTGCGACATTACGATTTATCAAATCGCCCATGGGACAATGGCTGGGGTGCTCCGGTTAGCGAATCAGATTGTGTCGAAACTCACCCCTATTTATTTCAAAGGTATAATGAAGGCTCAAAGCCAGGTCCATATGGAGGGCAATTCCCTTCTCAACTTGGACCATTAAAAGATTTGTTAACCGAGGTCAGGATTCCATTTAACGGGCCAAATATGAAATCTCCAAGACCTGATGGAAAACGATACAATAACCCGATAATTGTAAATGAATACGCATGGATTTGGCTAAACCGCGATGGCTCTCCAACCACACTTACTGATAGAGTTTTTCGAATCTGTTTTCCGGAAGCCGATACCCCTGAAAAAAAGCATGAAGCATATTCAAAACACTTGGGCATTCTTACTGAATATTGGAGAGTACACCGTAATTCTGCTGCAATTATGCATTTCTGTGGTTTGGGGTATTCACGTCCGGAAGCTCCACGTGGTCAAACCAGTGACAACTTTACTGACATTAAAAACCTTGTTTACGAGCCGCATTTTCTTCAATATGTAAAACCGTCTTTTAGCCCGGTCGGTTTAATGATTGAAGTATGGGATAAAGCATTTAAACCAGGAGCTACTGTTGATGTCCCTGTACATATTATAAACGATACCTATGAAAAGTGGTTTGATACTATTAAACTTTCTATCATATCAGGCGAACAAGTTGTGTCTCAGCAGAATATAGAATGCGACTTAGAAATGTTGGGGAAAAACGTATATAATTTATCCATGAAAATGCCATCAGAAAATGGGAAATACAAGCTTGTCGCAGAAATAATATACAAAGATGAACCAGTAAAAAGTATCAGAGATTTTATTATTGAATAACAGGTTCAACAAAATTTGACTGGCAATTATTATGTTGTAAACATCGGTTTGAAGAATCAACAATATTGAAAGGAGCAATCGGACAACAGTCTGGTAAATACCAAAAAGCAAAATGAGAAATTCATTTCAAAAATTAAATTTAAGGATAATATTTTCGATTAATGTATTTGTGATTAGTTTGTTATCAGTTTCAGCTCAATCGACAAACATTTTTAATATTACTGATTTTGGCGGAATTGGTGATGGACAAACAATAAATACAAATGCCATTCAACAAACGATTGACGCCTGTTCTGCTCAAGGAGGTGGTGTTGTTAATTTTCCGGCTGGAGATTATGTTTCTGGTACAATATATCTAAAAGATAACATAACCCTGAATTTAGAGGCTGGGGCAATTTTAATGGGAAGCACCACACATAAAGATTACCCACTCAATAATTGCGATTTTGCATCTTTTACGGATAGTTACACCGGAAGGGCATTGATTTGGGGCGAAGGTTTGCACAATATCGCTATTACCGGGCGAGGAACTATCGATGGACGAGGAACAGAATTCAGGGATATTCACCCAAGCAAAGAAGAATGGGAAGAGCAGATTAAATTTTATAAAGACAGTACCCGGTATGTTCCCGGTGAAAATTATATTAACCGCCCCTATGCAATTCGTTTTATAAGTTGCTCAAATGTTCTGGTTGAAGGAGTTACAATGAGAAACTCAGCAATGTGGATGCAGCATTATCTAAATTGTGAATTTGTTACAATTAAAAATATAAACGTATTTAACCATGGCAGTGCAAATAACGATATGATTGACATTGATGGTTGCAGAAATGTTGTTATGTCGGATTGCTTTGGGGATACAGAAGATGATGCCCTTACTTTAAAAAGCACAGCAGAAATGCCAACTGAAAATGTGAGTATCAGCAACTGTGTTATCCGTACCCGGACTAATGCAATAAAAGCCGGAACAGAATCTTCGGGGGGCTTTAAAAATATATCAATAAGCAATTGTGTAATAAAAGCCTCTACAGTTGGTGAGCGCGTTGCGGGAACTAATAAAGGACAGGCAGGAATTGCTCTTGAGTTAGTGGATGGTGGTGTTCTCGATAAAATTACCATTTCCAATATTACAATTGAAAACATGATTGCCCCCATTTTTTTAAGACTTGGAAACAGGGCAAGGAAATATCGGAAAAATATTAAAACACCAAAAACAGGGGTTTTTCAAAATGTAAAAATCAGCAACATAATTGCAACCGGAGCCGGAGATACAGGCTGTTCGATCCTTGGGCTGAAAGATCATCCTATAAAAAATGTTTCTATTAATGATGTCAGAATAAGTTTTGCCGGTGGGGGAACTTTGTTGGATGCTCAAAAGGAAATTCCGGAAGATGTGGATGGTTATCCCGAAAGTACTCGTTTTGGAAATTTACCAGCATATGGATTTTTTGTAAGACACGCTGAAGAGATTACTTTTAGGGATATTTATTTTGATTTTTATACTGCTGAAAAAAGGACTGCCCTACTTTTTGATGATGTAAATAAATTGAAAATATACAATTTGCATGCAGAAGTATCACCTGAAATTCCACAGGTAACTTTAAAGAATACCAACGAGGTATTTATTTCTGAATGTTATCCTGCCAAAACAGACATTTTTTTAAAAATTGAAAATAATAGTGAACAAGTTGGTTTGATCGGCAATAACTTTAACCGAATTGATAAACCATTAGTATTGGATGAATCAATCAAATTGGCCAATCTTCAATTTGCCGGTAACTTTCCTTACAAATCATTGTTTGCTACACTTCAACCAACTGTAAAAAGGGATCAATTTGGCTTGATAAACATCTCTTCCTTCACTCCTAATAGTGATATTTATTACACACTCGATGGGACAGAGCCTACAATATCGTCGAAAAAATACAGTACTCCTGTAGAACATACCGAAAAAGTGTTACTTAAGGCGAAAGTATTTAAGAACAAAAATGTAAGCCGCACTACAGTAGTAAATTTAGATAAGGCTACGGTCATAAATCCGCAAATCGAACCTTCAAATTCATATTTTAATAAAGATTTAAATGTTGAACTTTCATGTACTGATCCTAAGGCTGAAATAAGATATACTTTAGATGGAGCTGAACCAGTTGCAACTTCGATGTTATATCGAAAACCAATTAAAATTGGGAATACTTGTACCGTTAGGGCAAAAGCTTTTAAAAATGGGTATGAACCCAGTTCTGGGGTAACATCAAAATACGAACAGGTTCCTCTGGTGGATGGAGTTCAATATAAATATTACGAAGGGGGTTGGTACGACATTCCGGAATTAATTGAGCTCTCTCCAATCAGAACAGGAATTGTACCTGATTTTAGTCTTGGGGAAATTGGACCAAAAGTCCTAAAATATGCTTTATTAATGATTGGGTATATTAATATTGAAAAATCGGGCAACTATACTTTTTACTGCAGTTCAAACGATGACAGCGAATTATACATTGATAGTAAACTGTTAATTTATGATGTCTTTTTCGGATTTCAGGAATTGAAAAAAGAAATTTATCTGGAGAAGGGCATACATCAAATTGAAGTGAGATATATCCAAAGAGGCGGGTTGGAATCTTATAAAATTTCAATTGAAGGAGAAGGACTTGAAAAACAAGAACTCACCTCAGAAAAATTAAGCGGGCATTAAAAAAATGACATTAAAATAAATTACAATGAAAACGTACAAACATTATCTTTTAAACACACTATTTGCAATAATTTTAACAATAATATTTTCTCCTGTGTCTTTTGCTCAGGAAAACCAAATAGATTTTAATCCTGAGTTTGAAAAGGTAAAATCAAGGGTGAGTTATGTTCCCGGAATAAAAGTTATAAGAGGCGAAACTCATGTTATCGCGCCTGAACACGAAAGTTTTTGTCCGGCTGGCAGTGTTTTTAAATTTACTAATGGCGATATCCAGGTGTATAACAGAAGATCCTCCGATGGAGGAAAAAGCTGGAAACAAGTAGATCATATCCTTGAAAATTCTACTTATCAGTATCCCGGATCAGATGGAGAAGTGATTATGTTTCAATCTGCTAATCCGGCAGGAAGCTCAACAAATGAGGGAAGACCTGAAGTTTCTTTACAAAAGATTAACGAGGAAGGAGTTTTTGAGGCTAATTTTTTTCGTTCAAAAGACAATGGAATAAGCAGGGAAAGCGACCCCGCTAAAATTTTCCTTCCAAAGGAATTTGCTGATTGGTCAGGTGTTTTGTGTCGCAAAATAGTAAAGCTCGCCGATGGGAATTTGCTCGTGAGCATGTACATTAGAAATCCAGAAGGAAATTTGCACGAAAAAATGTTTCGTGTTTTGGCATTGCAATCAACTGATCGGGGCAAAACCTGGCATTATCTTTCAACAATCGCCTTCGATATGGCAGATGATGTACGGGGTGAAGGTTTTAACGAATCAGCTTTACTTGTTCTTCCCGATGGAAAAGTGATATGTTATATTCGATCTGGGGCCAGCTACCAAAACTCTTTGGGGAGCTACAATAACAACGATTGGAATACTAAAATGCCTTTTAGTTACGGCAAACAAACAGCTATTTACAAAAGTGTTTCAATAGACGGTGGAAAAAACTGGAGTTATCCAGACCCCATAACTACACATGGAGTTTGGCCCGATGCATTGCTTATGAAAAATGGAATCATTGCAATGACGTATGGACGACCAGGCAATTGGATAATGTTTAACGATGGGAAAAGCGAAAACTGGGGTCCTATTATTCCATTTTATAATGACATTTATCCGCCAGATTGTGGAAACTATATTTCATTGGCGGAAGTCGCTCCAAATATTTTATTGGTAGTTTATTCCCGCACAAATCCCAACGACCATTGGCAAAGTGAAATTGTTGGCACTTACTTTAATGTTAAACCGATGATGATAAATGAATAAATAGAGACTATTATGAATCCTGAAAAATCAGAAATACCATACAAACCATTAGTTATATTTTTATTTATTGGGATCATTTTAATGGTTTTTGACTTTTCTGCCAATTCGAAGCAAACTGTTTTTTTTGATGTAACAGATTTTGGTGCTACCGGTAATGGAAAGATTAAAGATACGCCCGTAATCCAAAAAGCTATAGATGCTGCGAGTAAGGCAGGTGGTGGTACAGTTTATTTTCCGGCGGGCACCTATTTGTCGGGTGGCCTTATGTTGTGCGATCATGTAACTTTGCACCTCGAAGGAGGATCAACATTACTAAGAAGCACCGACCTTGCCGATTTTCCTTCGCATTCCACACAATTTCGTTCCTTCACCGAAAGATACGTCCACCACAGCCTTCTTTTTGCTGAAGATCTGGAGAATATAACTATCGAAGGCCGTGGTACAATTGACGGGCAAGGTACAATTTATCGTAAATTGAATCGGCAATTTCGTCAACGTCCCCACATTATCCGTTTTGTAAGTTGCCGTAACATCCGGATCAGGGATATTACAATGGTTAACTCCCCTTTTTGGGTTCAGCACTACCTCGATTGCGATGATTTGGTAATAGATGGAATCCGTGTCAACAGTTACGAAGGGTTAAATAACGACGGAATGGATATTGACTGTTGTAGAAACGTCAGGGTCTCAAATTGTTATATCCACTCCCATGACGACGCTATCGCTATTAAAAGTACATCTGATCAAACAAGTGAAAATATAACTATTACCAACTGTGTTTTAAGTACGGCATCTCAGGGTATAAAACTTGGAACGGAATCTAACGGTGGATTTCGTAATATTACTGTTACAAATTGCACTATCAGGAAACCGGGTCTGGATGAAAAGGATTGGGACCGGGTGCCTCGTGGTGTTTGCGCTATTGGAATGATGATAATTGATGGTGGGTTTCTCGAGCGGATAAATATTTCAAACATTACAGTGCGTGGTATGGACGCAATACTTTTTATTCGCCTTCGCAATCGTGCACGGCCTTTTCTTCGCAACCTCAACGATCCTGAATTGCCGGAATTTCCCAACGCACCTAAGGCTAAAATTGGCTCTGTGCGTGATGTTCATATTAGCAACATTATTGCTCGTGATATTGGGCCACGGGGATCAGATATTACCGGGTTGCCAGGATATCCGGTTGAAAATATTTCTATCAGCGACATTGATATAAATGTTGAAGGTGGTGAATGCTTTTCCGGCTAATTATGTAATTAAAGAAGTTCTCGAAGGTGATCCAGCCCTAAAATTGGATCATGCAACAAAAATGAAAAAATTATTGCCATCCAATGGTTTCTATTGTCGGCATGTAAATGACCTTAGGTTTCGGAGTATCAATATTGGATCGGAAAAACCGGATCAGAGGCCGGCTTTGATTTGTGACGATGTGAAAAATTTGGAAATTGACAGATATATTGGCCCGTCTGTGCCAGGTGGATCAGCAATGATGGATTTTAAGGATGTTCAGGGAGCATTTATCCGGGGCTGTTTTGTACCTGAGGCTTGCGATGTATTTATGCGATTTGAAGGTAAAAAGAACAGACATTTTACTGTTATGGGTAACGACCTGAGCCTTGTAAAAACTGCCTTTGTTTTTGAAGGTGGGGCAACGGGTAAATGTTTATACGAATCAAACAACCGGAGAAAATAGCCAAAATCGGATGCCTTATTTATCATAAAATAAATAAACAGCTTAAAAACAGCAATTTGTAAAATTACACCCAATGAAAACAAAACACAGAAAATTAATTGTTACGTGCTTTTTAAGTTTCATTACAACATTAAATTTATTTGCACAAAAAATGGAAGTTGATGTTAATAGTCAATCTAACTTGATGCCGGATATGGATATAGAATATCGTACCGCAGGCGATTACCATGACAGTGGAAGTTGGAAAAAAACATTAAATGACAAAGCAGTTTATTTTGAAAAGAATACAATTGAACGTCACAATATTGAAGGTACATATCCATCGTCGGTAAGGTTGCGCCCCCCAACGAGGTTTTATAATGGTTCGCAAAAAGATGCATGGAAAATATTAAATACAACAGGTGAATTGCCACAAGGTTGGTTTGTGGACCATGGAACAACCGGATTGTCAAATGTTGCCCATACCAGCTCGTGGACGGGAAACCTTATAACGGCCAAGGCTTTCCATGTGGCATTTCTACGAAAAACGAAAGGCGAAAACAATAAGGAATTCAAGGCTGCATATAAACAGGCAAATGAAATAATCTCCGGGATAAGAAAACTAACTTTAGTTAGTGGACAAGCTGGATATCTGGCAAGAGGCTTTGCTTTAGGTCATGGACCCACGTACGCCGAACGTCATTACCGTTGGGGAGAAGACAATTCCCGCGATTTATGGAAACAAGGGGTAGGGGAGTTTTCTAACTTAAGATATCGGGGAGGCCCAAGCCATCATAATTACGACCAGGTTTTTAGGGGCCTGGGTATTTACTATTTTATTGCTGCTGATAGTATTCAAAAGGAAAATATCAGGGAAATTGTTGAAGATATGTCAAATTGGGCGCATCTAAAAAATAACATGAATGTTATGCTCGAAAATGGTGAAGATATTAGTACCGAACTGATTGGCGGCTGGCGTGCACTCGATGGTGATTCAAGGCCATCGGGAAGTTCAATTATGGCAACAACAGGGTTAAAAATTGCATATCTTATTACAGGCAATAAAAAAGTGAAAGAGCTCTACGATAAGTGGGTTGAAATACTTCAGTATCGCGAATTTAAAGATTCAGAGGAAAATTTTATGGGAGAAGAACGCGAAAACTACGACGATACTGATCATTTGCTTCCTGATCTTTACCTTCTTAATATAATTGAGGAAGATGAAGACTTGCTGGCGTTTTATAAAAAATGTGTAAAAGATTCATGGAGTGTACACAAAAACGACAAATTATCGTGGTTTAATTTTATTTATCAGGCTGTTTTGGGTGATGAATTTGGGGATAGTGAAGGTTCGATTTGGAACCTGCAAACATTTCCCACAAACAGGATTTTACAACCCCAGATGAACAGCATTAGAAACGATATTGAGTTTTACAATAATAATGGAGACAAGCAAGCTCTTCATCCTTTACCGGTTTATGCTCGCCCATCGGACAACGAATATGAATGGAAACGTTCTCCGTATGCATTGGATGGATGGTTAAGCCGAACTATTAACGTACTGGAAGTTTCGCCCTACGATAATTATGTGCAATTCGCCATAGAAACAAATGGTAGTGTTCATCGAAGTTTGACCAAGGGTGAAACCTGGCAAAAAATGGATGGGCTTTCCGGGGTTAACGACATCCTGTTATTTTCGAATTACAGATGGCTCGTTATTGCCGCAACAGAACATGGTATTTATCGCTCGTTTAATTGTGGGGATACCTGGGAAAAATCTTCAGATTTGGTGGTCGATCGATTTTATCAAAAAAGTAAAAATTCAAACATCATTTATGCCCTTTCTTCCGAAGGAATTTATGTTAGTAATGATTTTGGTGAGTGGGGGGCAGCAGGGAACTGGGAATTAATAAGTGGGAAAACACCAAGGTTATCGTCTAAGAATTTTGCTGTTGAAATTGATGATAAAGTTGTAAATATGTTTATGCAAACAGCACAGGGATTGTATTGCAAAACTAATAATGATTTAAATTGGTCGCCACCGGCACCTGCTATCCGTGGTAGGGGATTTAGTGAAGTTATGACCTTCCCCGGAAAACCAATATGGACCAAGGTGCATGGTAAAAGAATTTTTAGTGCCATATTAATTTCCGATTGGGCATTCAAAGGAAATATTATTGTTGTAAGTGAAGATGAAGGTAAAAGTTGGGTCCCGATTGTAAAAGAATTAGATCCTATTTATAAATGGATGATTCATGCCAAAGAAGGAAAGTCGCTGCATGTCAACGAATTAACGAAATTATTAGATCAACTTAAAATGTTATCGATACAGGATTTGATTATTGATAAAGAAGACAGTAACACCTGGTATGGAATGATTGAATCGGGTGTGGCAATTACTCATAATGCCGGTAAAACATGGAAAATCAGCAATAATGGATTATACATCCCACGGGTAAACAAGATTTTTACTTCGAGATATTCAAACGATATTTATGTAAGTACTCCGGCCGGGGTGTACGTTAGTAAAAATAAAGGGGAATCGTGGGATGATACTTCGCTGATCCTGAACGACGTTGGAGCCCTCAGAGCAGAAATAGGAGGTGTAGGATATCTTGAAGCCTATTGGTTGGGAATGTATCACGGATTTATTACCAGCGAAGAGGCAAACCAACTTTGGTGGCAAGAGTAAATAGTACTTCTAAGAGACACTAAATAACTAAAAATTATCGGCATGAAAAATTCGGTTTATATTATCAGCTTAATAGCTATTTTTTTATTGTCAGGATGTAGCCCGTTTTTAACAGATAAAGAACCGGTAGATTTTGTTGATCCCTTACTAGGTACTTCCAGTTGCCGTTGGATGCTTTTCCCCGGGCCAAGTATGCCATTTGGGATGGTAAAATTAAGTCCCGACAATACCGATGAATACCTGATGGATGCCGGCTATGAATTTGGAATTAATAGTATTGCCGGTTTTGGGCATGTCCACTCATGGTCCATGGGGAGTTTTTTAACAATGCCGGCAACAGGAGAAATAAAGATATTGCCAGGAACAAAAGATGATCCTGATTCCGGATACCGTTCAAGAATTAACCATGATAACGAAAAGGCCTCTCCCGGATATTATTCCATTTTATTGGATGATTATGGAATAAAAGCAGAACTGACTTTAACAACGCGAGCTGGGTTTCAAAGATATACCTTCCCAAAAATGAAAAGCGGGCACGTACTCTTCGACTTGCAGGTGCCTGAAGAAGTACAATCTACCATTATAAAAGCATCTATAATAAAAGTGAGTGATACTGAAATTGCCGGATATGTACAACGTGAAGCCGGATGGAATGAATATATCCTTCAT
>Ga0209249_1000751_pt1 | contig 36522 bp, 33 predicted proteins | sample SaaInlV_200m_DNA_4_FD_184653 | JGI IMG/M metagenome (GOLD analysis project Ga0209249, IMG submission 184653) | Marine microbial communities from expanding oxygen minimum zones in the Saanich Inlet - SI037_S3LV_200m_DNA (SPAdes) (version 2) | ecosystem: Environmental > Aquatic > Marine >...
GTCGCTCAACGGATAAAAGTTACTCTAGGGATAACAGGCTGATCGCTCCCAAGCGCCCACAGCGACGGAGCGGTTTGGCACCTCGATGTCGGCTCATCGCATCCTGGGGCTGAAGAAGGTCCCAAGGGTTTGGCTGTTCGCCAATTAAAGCGGTACGCGAGCTGGGTTCAGAACGTCGTGAGACAGTTTGGCCTCTATCCTCCGTAATCATCTAGAAACGTGAAGGAAGCTGCTCCTAGTACGAGAGGACCGGAGTGGACGAACCTCTGGTGTACCTGTTGTCGCGTCAGCGGCAGAGCAGGATAGCTATGTTCGGCAGAGATAACCGCTGAAGGCATCTAAGCGGGAAGCTCCTCCTAAGATTGCGTTTCTCCACAAGTCCGCCGGAAGATGACCGGTTAGATCGGCCACAGGTGTAAGCACGGCAACGTGTTCAGCTGAGTGGTACGAACGGACGAATGAACGTTTCTTTTTCTTTCTTTCCACATTTTCATATTTTGAATATTCAGGGAAGTCCCTGTTCACGTGTCACGCCGTCCGCAAATGATGTGACGTGTCAAATTTATAACTTACATTGCAGTCAGACGTACCGTCCTGGTGCTTCTAGCGAAGGGGGTACACCCGTACCCATCTCGAACACGGTAGTTAAGCCCTTTAGCGCCGATGGTAGTGCCTCTTATGGGGTGTTAGAGTAGGCCAGTGCCAGGACAGTGCGTCTGACAATGCAATAATAAAAGAACTCCAAAGGTTTGGAGTTTTTTGGTATATAAAAAAGTCTAAGGTCTAATGTCCAAGGTCAAAGGTCTAAGGATTGGAGACTAGACTTTTGACGTTCGACTTTCGCCCTTCGACATTTTAAGTATGGAATGAGTAATCCAATGATGAATCGTATTGTAGTACCACACTAAAACATCTATAACCTATCGGTATTATACTCAAACACAGGTATGATTTTGCTATGCAAGAGAGACTACAAAAAATACTTTCAGCTAGAGGCATATGTTCTAGACGAAAAGCAGAAGAATATATTTTAAAGGGATTAGTAACTGTAAACGGTGAAAAGGCAGAACTAGGGCAAAAAGCAGATCCAGAAATTGATACTGTAGAAGTAGATGGCAGTGTAGTAGAGGCAAGAAAGGATCTTAAGTATTACCTATTAAACAAGCCAATTGGGATAGTAACGACTAATGCAAGCATGGTAGGGCAAAAGACATTAATAGATATATTGCCAAAGGATCTACAGGGCAAAGTGTTTGCAGTTGGTAGGCTAGACAAAGAAACATCTGGATTACTACTACTTACAAATGATGGAGTACTTGCTTACAGACTTACTCATCCAAAATTTGATCATGAAAAAGAATATGAGGTAGAAGTGTTTGAGCCAATTACAGATGGTGCAATTAAGAAATTAGAAAAAGGAATTACAATCTCGGGGGAAAAAACAAAGCCAACAATTGTGAAAAGAATAGATGAAAACAAATTTAGTATAGCCCTAACAGAAGGGAAAAACCGCCAAATTCGTCGCATGTGCCAAAAGGTTGGCAAGCCAGTAACTTCTTTAAAAAGAGTAAGAATAATGACACTTTCAGATAGTTCAATGAAGCAAGGGGATTTGCGGGAACTAACAGATGACGAAAGGGACGAGTTGCTAAAGTCTGTTGGAATATAATTAAAAGGTCGAAGGTCGAAGGTCGAAGGTCGAAGGTCGAAGGTCGAAGGTCGAAGGTCGAAGGTCGAAGGTCTTTTGACAATTAAATTCTACAACTTTCAACTTATATATTTTTCTATATACTTAAGCTATGAAAATAATCCCCCATGGTGCAGCGAAAGAGGTAACAGGTAGTTGCCACGAAGTTCAACTTAATGATGGCACACGAATATTACTAGATTGTGGTCTGTTCCAAGGTCACAGAAGAGAAGCCGCACAAAAGAATGCGGTTTTAACATTTGATTTAAAAGAAATAGATGCTGTTTTGGTATCTCACGCACACATGGATCATGTGGGTCGCATCCCACTCCTATATAAAAAAGGTTTTCGTGGATCTGTGCATTGCACGTATGCAACAAAAGATTTAGCAGATGTAATGTTGCAGGACTCAGGTTATATTCAAGAGAAGGATGAAGAGTATTTCTGCAAACATTTGGCAGATGCAATGATTAAATGTGATGGCCCACTTTATACACAGCAAGATGCGATAGATTCAAATGAAATATTTAAAGGTGAAAACTACGGAGAATGGTTTGTTGTTGCAGATAATGTGAAAGCAAAGTTTTTGGAGGCTGGGCATATAGTTGGTGCTGCAATGATAGTTTTAGAGGTAATAGAAGACGGAAAAACGCACAGAATAGGTTTTACAGGAGACTTAGGTAGAAGCATGTTGCCAATAATTAGAGACCCTGCGCAGATGCCTCCAGTAGATACTTTGATTTGCGAAAGCACATACGGGAACAGGACACATGAAGGAATAGAAACAGCAAGGCATCAATTGCGAGATATAATTGTTAAAACAGCTAAGCGTGGTGGGAAAATTTTAATTCCAGCATTTTCTTTAGAGCGCACACAAGAGATTTTGTATGATCTACATGTTCTTTGGGATGCAAAGGAAATTCCAGCTATGCCAATTATAATAGATTCACCACTTGCCACACGTGTAACTGGAGTGTTTATGAAACATCCTGAATGTTACGATAAATTGATGTACGAAAAATTCCTAGCAAAGGCACATAATCCATTCCAGTTCTCTTTGGTCAGATACACAGAGACAGTAGAAGAAAGCAAAGAGCTAAATGGAACACCAGGGCCAATGATCATTATGGCTGGATCTGGAATGTGTGAAGCAGGCAGAATACGTCATCACTTAAAAAATGAAATTGAAGACAGCAGAAATTCAGTTGTGTCTGTTGGTTACATGGCAGAACACACACTTGGTCGTAGGTTAATTGATCCAGAGATTAAAGAAATAAAAATATTTAGAGAGGCATACGCTAAAAAGGCAGAGACTCTATATATTAATGCATACTCTGGGCATGCAGATATGGATGACTTGGATGAATTTGTGAATAGCGTAAAAGAGCTTAAAAAACTCGTATTAGTTCATGGGGAAAAGGAGCAGATGGCAATATTTGCAGAAAGACTAAGTAAAACAATTAAAGCAGAAATCGTAATGCCAGAAAGGGGAGAAGAGATAGTTATATAAATTATTTGATTATCACCTATTTATTGGGCATAGATATTCGTCTATCCTAAAAGTGCAATGATACAATTAATAACCAGAAAAAATAATTTTGATTTTCTTAGGCTGTCATTTGCTATAACAGTTTTTGTTACTCATTTATATGAGCTATCAGGTTTTCAAGAGCTAAAAGTAATACCTATTACAATTTCATATTCATTTTTAACATCAGGACGAGCTGTACAAGGGTTTTTTATTATAAGTGGAATACTGATTTTTATGAGTTATGAGAGATCTAAAAGTTTAGCTAATTATGCAAAGAAAAGGATTAGACGTCTATATCCAGGATATATTATGAATATTATTATTATATTTTTACTACTTTCAATTGTATCGGATTATTCATTACTAAAATATTTATTGCATCCAGAGTCTAGAGAATTTGTATTTCATAATTTACTATTTTTGAATGATAGATGGGATTTGCCAGGTGTATTCAAATTAAACAAATTATCAGCTGTTAATGGTGCATTGTGGACATTACAGCTTGAATTATTATTTTATATGTTTGTACCTGTTGTTGCTTGGTTTGGTAGGAGAATTGGTAATTTACGCATTCTTTTTCTTGTATACATCGTATCTTCAATTTATATGACTTGGCTAATCTCAAACGGCCAACAAGCAGAGGCATTAAAATTTCCTTCGCAGTTAAGCTATTTTATGGCAGGCGCTTTGTGTTATTACTGTATAGAAATTATATCTAAATATCGTTTTATTTTCTTAGGTCTTGCAATTCTAATATTAACTATTAATAGGCTAGAAATAGGCATAAATTTATTATTTATTGAGCCATTAGCTTTGGCAGTATGCGTAATATTTTTTGCGTGTTTCTTGCCCTACTTTGGTAATTTTATGAAATATGGAGATTTTTCATATGGTATATACATATATCATTTCCCATTAATTCAATTACTTTTGGCTTTAAAAACAGATTGGTCGCCATATAAACTTTTGTTAATTTCATCATTAATAGTACTAGGATCTGCAATAGCATCTTGGCACATAGTAGAAAAACGATTCTTAATGCCATCAACACGATCAAAGCTAAAAAAGGATAATCTAAATAATACAATCGAACTGGCAGCACCTTAAGAGGATCAATAATCACTTTGTATTAACAACATGCTGCCATTAGTCTTTTTGTTACATCATCTCTTTCAAATGTGCTTAAAAACCATCCAACTTGTGGGCCGCTTGTTCTACCAAGGAATATTTTGTACAAAGGTTGAAATAGTTCTTTAGGAGATATTCCTTGCTCCTCTTTTACCAAGTGGATTGCCTGATGGATTTCCATTCCATCCCATTCTAGTTTTGGATTACTAAGTACATCTTTTAGCGTCAATAGAGCCGTGTTCTGTGCATCATTTAATTTTAAATCAGATGGTGTGCTCTCTGGTATTACGTATTTATATTCATCTGGTGCCAGAGTATCTAGCCACTTTCGCATATACAGAGCACGTTCATTTAATGACTCAATCTCCTTATTGGTTAATGGTTCTCCTTTTAATTTTTCTGCTTCCTCAACTTCATTCAAATGTGGCATCTGTAAAATAAAGCTAAGTGTAGTAAACCTCATCCGCCACAGGTCTTCTATATTAGAACTTGAATCAATATGAGCCATTTGGAATATGCGAGCAAAGTCCTCATATGGTTCTTTGTGTCTTTTAAAGTAATGATCAGATAGCCGATCATATTCATCAAACAAGTTAGGAATAGTTTTTCCTTTTGGATCAAAATCGATTGGTTGATTTGGCTGTTTCCTGATCATCAAAAGTCTTAACAGAGTAGGTGGCAACATATCTGATATTTCTTTTGCGGATGATCCAAGCCCTTTACTGGCACTCATTTTTTTACCAGCGATATTAAAGAACTCATAAGGAATATTAAACGGCTCATTATATTTAAATATCTCCTCACTAATTCTTTTGCCTATCTCTCGTGATCCACCAGCTGCACAGTGATCCTTACCAGCTCCCTCTATATGTACATTCATCACTTTCCATTTTGCAGGCCACTCTGCTTTCCAAGGTAGTTTTGCAGTTCCTCCAAATGGGCTTACAGATCCTTCATGTTCACAGCCCTCTGCCCAAGTAACCATGTGTTTCCTACAGGTGTAACTAACTTTCTTTCCGTCCCATCCTGTAACTTGAGTTGTTCCGATCTTTCCACATTTTTCACAAATTACACTTAGTGGATACCAGTTTTCTGGTTTCTCACCTCCACTCACTTCCTTATAAATTGATCTAATCTTATCTGCATTATCTAGCGCATCCTTTATCTCTGTATCAAACTTACCTTCTAAATAAAGAGGTCTGAGTTTATAAAATTCAATAGGTAATCCCAAAGCTCCTACAACTTCTTCTAGCTCCTGTGCAAATACCATAGGAAAGTTTTCAAACCCTTCTTTGTGTGCAGGAACTGAGTACAAAGACTTACCCATATGTTGATCGTATTCACTCTTATCTAAAAAGACAGGCATGCCATCCATTGGATCAAAATCATTTAGCTCAAACAAAAACTTAGCCTTAATTCCTTTATCACTAAGTATTTGAGCAAGCAGTCCATGAATAACAATTCCACGTAGTGAACCAATATGTACTCTGCCAGATAGTGTTTTTTCATCACGTATAATAAGAGTCTCCCCTGCAGAGATTTCTTTTTCGTATGCCTGCGATATATCTTCTACCAATTGGTCTGCCCAGAACATGTGCATATCTTAGCAGAAGCTAGGTGCTACTAACCACTATTTGCATTAAAAGAAGTATGTACTAAGCCCCAGTCTGTCCGACAGTTAGGTAGTACTTAAGTGGGGGTAGATTATCACATGATGAATGAGGTCGTAATAAGTTATAACAATATGTCCATTTCTGTATTCTAATGTTCAGCTCTTTATTGTTTAGTGTAGATAGATTCACTGTACGGTAGAATTCTTCACCATCAGTTCTATGAGATCTTTCAACAAATGCATTGTCTGTAGGGGTTCCTGGACGAGAGAGGAGATGATGAATGCCTTGATCTAAAAGAAACTCTGTTAAAGGATGTATTCTTAACTCTTGATGATCTTCCTTTTTGTTTCCACCAACAAATATATTAGTAAATGTCATATGGTTGTCTGTTTGTACTGTTTCAACGTTAATACCAATGCTTTGATAAAACTCTAATGCTCTTCTAAGGAAATCAATGGAATTGTAATTAGATAGCTCTTCATAGATCCAAAGGAAACGAATTTTTGTATAGATATCAATCGCTGTGAACTGATAACGTAATGGGCTTCTAAGGTCTCTTCCTATATCAGGTACAGCTTTGGTGTCTACTTGGAGTCTATATCCTGCATATGGAGCATAGAATACCTGATGTCTCTTCTTTCTTTTTCTGCGGTGTTTCTTGGTTAATCCTCTTCTTTCTAGAATACCTCGTATAGCTTTCTCTCCAAGTTTGATATTATGGTATTCCAATTCGACTCTAAGCCGTTTTGGACCATAGTTCGTCTGTTTTCTCAGTCGAACCACTATTCGTTCCAATTGGACGGGGGTCTGCCAAGAAACACGTCCTTTTGGACCTAGTTTCCTTTTTTCAATGGATTTCCTCCATTCATATATCGTAGAACGATGTATTCCATACATTCTACTAGTTTTAGAGGCACCAAAGGAATATGAATCCTTAATAACTCTTTGTTTGTAACAGTTACGTTGTCTTGAATTTAAATATGTCATAGGGACAGTGTATGAAATGAGAACATAAACTGTCGGATTTATTGGGGCTTAGTATAAAATATGTAAATCTAATACTTGACACAATAAGTATATGTACTAAAATGAATTTATCATTTCTATTTATTATTATGTCTATAAATGGTCCTGACCGAAGAAATAATGAAAGAGTTAATAACTTTCTTGATAATGTTATGAATTCTTTAGATATTGATCTGCCTCCAGATGAAATTGATATCACAGAGTCTGAGCTTGATGATGCGTTAAACAATACAAACAGAGTTTTTGTAGATATCGAAATTTTGAAAGCCAGAATTAAATTTCTTGAAGCATCGCAAAGAGTATTACTTCCTGATATGGATTTGATGCATGATGTAGATATATGTTTAGAGCTAGAAGAAGCTCTATCTGCCATTAAGGAGTATGGCTTTATTGATGCTTTTAAAAGTGGAAAAGTAACTAAGGAAGAAATAAGTAGAATTATTTGGAATCCAATTGCTTTAAGCTTTTTTTGTGCAGATGATATGAACTAAATCAATCGGATATATTATTCTATTGTTCGCATCTGAATACTTGTAACTGCTTCGCCTTTTGTGCGAGTATCAGAGATAACAATTATGTTATCTCCTTTTTGTAGTATCCCTGCATCTTTAGCTTTCTTCATACCTTCATGAACTGTTTCTTCTATGTCTCCAAGTTTGATTTTAATTGGCATCACTCCATAAACCAGTTTTAATTTCCTTAGCACAGATAAATCCTCACAAAGTGCAACAATTGGTACATAAGGACGGAACTTGCTAACTCGACGTGCAGAGAACCCTTGCCTAGTAAATACTAAAATAGCTTTTGCATGAGACGACTTTGCTAAATTAACAGCAGATTGTGCTTTAGCATCCGCATCATCCCTTACTGCAGCCTCCTCTAGTGGGAATCTACTAAGTTGAGTCTCTGTTGCCCTTAATATTCTATCCATTGCAGAAACAGCAACTGGTGGATGTTTTCCACTAGCTGTTTCGCCAGAAAGCATTGTTGAATCAGTTCTTTCCATTGCTGCGTAAGCTACATCAGTAACTTCTGCTCTAGTTGGAATTGGATGCTCTTTCATGCTTTCTAGCATGTGAGTAGCAACTATTACAGGTTTACCAGCGTCTCTACACCTCCAAATAATTTCGTTCTGTATTACAGGCAAATGTTCAAATGGAACCTCTGCTCCTAAGTCTCCTCTTGCAACCATTATTCCATCGGAAGCCTCTACAATTTCTTTTAGGTTTTTTACTGCCTTCTGAGTTTCAATTTTTGTAATTATTTGAGTTGTACTATTTGCCTTATCTATAACTGCTCTTACTTGATTGACTTCCTCTGCGTTACGGATGAACGAAAGAGCAACATAATCGATATTATTTTCGGCTGCATATCTAATATCATCCCAGTCTTTATCTGTAATTGATGGCAGATCTATATCTGCACCAGGCAAATTAATATGCCTTCTACTACCTACGCTGCCATCTTGATCTGCTTTACCTAAAACACTTCCATCTTCATTAATAGAAACTATTTTGAAAGATATTTCACCGTTATCTATCAGGATTTTATCTGTTTCCCCAACGTCAGAACTAAAACCATCGTATCCAACAAATATGATCTGCTTATCGTATTTCAATTTTCCTTCTAGAGTTGTTGGAGCAAATATTACTTCTACACCCTTAGTTATAACTATTGGATCTTGTACATCTCCAGTTCTTATTTCAGCTCCTCTAGTATCAATTAGAGCAGCAATACAGAGATCATTTTTCTCATTAATTTCATCAATATCTTTTAGAACTTGAATATGCTCTTCTCTACCTCCATGTGAAACATTTAGTCTTGCTACGTCCATCCCGCACTTAGCAAGTTCTAGAATCTTTTCTGGGCCAAAACAAGCAGGTCCTAATGTACACACGATTTTAGTAAGCCTGTGCTGATTTAGATCAACAAAGTCCATAGGTAATTCAGTCAAAGCATATCACTTTATAAAGAGTAAGACAGGGTACTTTTTAATAGTATTATAATACCATAATTCACATGTTTAGACAATGTTGGAGGAAGGACAAAAGCTCTAAAAAATGGTAGAATAGTAGGAATACTATGAAAATACACACAAAACATTGGTTAGCAACTGCAGCGCTTACTGCGGTGTTATCGTTACTATTTTTCTATCAAATTGGCTTGGACTTTCAATCAGGAAAGTTCCAAATCAGAGCGCCAGAACTGGCGTTTGGATACATGGATTCAGAGAATGAATTATGTAGTGACTTAGTAGCATATTGGAAATTAGACGAAGGAACAGGCAGTATACTTTCAGATATCTCTGGATATGATCAAGACGCAGAAATTGTAGATACAGATAGTATTTCTTGGTCTGATGATGTCCCAAATAATATTGAATTCTGGAACGAGAATTCATTGGAACTCGATGGAATATCTTATATTCGATCAACTGGATCTGTAATTAACCAATATGATGACTTATCTATTTCTATGTGGGTTAATTATGCGACTCTAAATTCTGCAGATGATTCAAATGTTTTAATCTCTTATGGAGGTATTGAGGAAGAAAGAATAGATAATATTCTTTATAGTTTAAATATAAGAGGCTCAGATAAAAAATTAAGAATGATGTGGGAGAATGGAACTGACTCTAGAGATGTAATTTCTGAATCAACTATCGCAGCTCCTTTAACCGCAGGTGTATGGAGACATTTAGTTGTAACAAGAGATTCGTTTGATAAGGAAGTAAAATTTTATTCTGATGGACAGATGTTAGGATCCGTAATTCCTTATACTATTGTCCCTTCTGGAGGGACTGGAGGAACTCTTTCTATCGGAGCAGATAAAAGTGATATTCAACTCACTGCATTTAATGGAGCAATTGATGATGTCCGTATATACAACAAAGCATTAACAAGTGATCAGGTACTTGCATTATTTACTGGCAATGACGATTTAGGAGGATGTAGTTGTGGTAATGGAGAAATTGAACCACCAGAGGAATGTGACGATGGTAATGCAGAAAATTCAGATTCATGTACCAATTCTTGTACAACATTGCGATGTGGTGATGGATATGTTCAATCTGGAAATGATGAGACATGTGAACCTCCAGGAACTGAAACCTGTGCTTTTGACTGTACAACAATCTCTGGAGAAGAAGATGACTCAGACGATGGAGAACTAACAATCCCAGAAAATTGTGGGAATAGAAAAATTGAAGAAGATGAAGGAGAGGAATGTGATGAGGGACACCTAAATGGAACTAGCTTTTGTTCAGAATACTGCACAGAGCTATATTGTGGAGATGATATAATTTCTGCTGAAATTAATGAAGAATGTGAACCAACTCCAATTACATATGTAAATGGATTACCAATTTTTGAAGAACCAACATGTGGTGATACATGTTCTATCCCAGACTATGATCAATCAGCAGAAAGCTACACGGGTGGATGCCAAAGATTATTTCTTCAACCTTGTAATATAGAAATACCTGAGCAATCGTCATCTTCAGCAGAATCAGTAGAAGATGAATCTGAGGATGATGCAGAAGAGGAAGAGTATGAAGAAGGCGAGGGCGATGATTACATATCATTTTGTGGAGACTCTATTGTTCAACCCTTTGGAGCTGATGGAATAGAAGGAACAGATGATGATGAGAGTTGCGACAATGGAAGTTATTGTTCAGATGAAGACGATGTTATTTGTCGATCTGATTCTAACTGCATAGAAGGTACAACTTGTGATTATGATTATGACTTTGATGAAACATGTACAAATCAATGTAAATTATTACTGGTACACCAGCCACCAATATCTTTTCCACAGGAATATTCATCTTCTGCTGCTTCTTCTCAATCATCAGAAGTTTTAGAGGAAACATCTTGTGGAGATTTTATAAAACAAGGAAATGAAGAATGCGATAACGGAATATTAAATTCCGATACAGACTCCGATGCATGTAGAACAGACTGCACATTTCCTATTTGTGGTGACTCAGTAATAGACTCCGATGAAGAATGTGACTCAGGGGAGCAGAATTCTGACACAAGCCCAGATAGCTGCAGAGCTGATTGTACTATTCCATATTGTGGAGACTTAGTTAGAGATTCCGCAGAGGAATGTGATGGTGAACCTGGCTGTCAGCAAGATTGTACTTTTGTATCAATTGATGTTTGTGGTGATGGTGTTCTTCAAATTAATGAGCAATGCGATGATGGAAACATTCTTGCAAATGATGGATGCAGTCCAGAATGTAAGAAACAACCAATCCTAAGGACAGGTATCAGCTCCTCATCCTCTTCATCTAGTTCAATAGAGCAAGTAAGCTCAAGTGTGGCATCATCAATAATTAGTTCTATGGAATCAAGCCAAGAAACTGTTTCATCTGTACCAATTGTAGAACCTGTTAGTTCTTCATCAGCAACTAGCAATTATCAAGTAGATGAGCCAAATATATTTACACTTGCACCAATAGCTAATGATCTTAGGCCAAATACTCAAGTAGCTTCTGTAATTACTCATCAAGTACCAAGACACAGACCAGTAGGTGATACAGGTCCTGCAGCTGTAATTGTATTAGCAGCTGGAGCATCAAGCGGATTAATTTGGCAACGTAAAAAACATAAAAACCTAAAATAATGTCAGAAGATACTCATGCTTCATTGGCAGAAATAACCAAGAGGTTCTCTTCTTTACTTCCTACAGGAGTAGAGGTGCACGACAAATTAATGGCACCTATTGAACCAGATCTAACTTCAGCTAATTTACCAAATCTTGCTCAGCAATATATAAATGAAACGGAAGGAGAGAAGAAAATGAGGATAGCTAGATATAAAGAAGCAATAGTTAAGTATGACAAAGCAGAAAAAGAGTTCTTTAAAAAGCTAGACTCTGCAGTTTTATCTAGAAGAGAAGAAGTTATACAGGAATCAAATGAAGTAGACGAAGAACAGATGAAATCTCTAGAAGGGGAAATAAATTCCTTATTAGATCAATAATGAATAACCCAGCTGCCAACCAAGGCCCAACCGAAGCTCCACAAGAATCATTGTCGGAGAAAGGTGCAGCAAATAAGGAGAAGATGAAGATGATAGATAATGCAGCAGATAGAATTCAGGATATTTTAGAGGATCAAGGTTGGAATCCAGAAGCTGTAATAGAGAAAATGGAAGAGCAGCAAGATCCAGACATCGCAGTTGTCTATGCAGAAAAAAGCATAGAAGCAAACCAAGCAGAAATGGATTCTGCTAGCAAACGACTCGCAGAAATTGAATCTGTCCGTGTAACAAATTATCCGGATGGTAGACAAATCCTCGAAGGAACCCCAGAAGCTATAAAGGCTTTGCTTGATGGATAGATAAATGTGCTGATTGTTTAAAGTTTCCTATATTTTTTAAAATACTGACCAACCTCATTTATACCTATTGTAGGTACATATATTCCTAGCCCCTTTTTAATTTTGAATGCATTTTGTGGCTTACAGCCATTAATAAAATAATGACCAGATAATAGATTATCTTTAACAGTTCTATTTTTTGCTAATACAATATTATAAGTCCAGTAACCATAAAAACATATTTTACCAATTATGTTTCCTTTGAAGTTTTCAAAGCGCAAATCAATAGAATTCTTCTCAAAGCGCATATTTTGTGGGTCACTATCCCAAAATGGGTCAGTGTCTATATTAATTTCTATTTTTGCATCATTAAATCTAATAAAGCTTCTGCAGTCATCCCACTCTTTGCGAATAACTTCATTTGCTCCTAAAATGTATGTTGCATAATTAAATAATATTTTTGATACAGCCCTGTAAATATCATTATTTATATAAGCATTTATTATAAATTCTGCATTTCCCTTCATTGGTCCATGGGTACTCTTTGCTGAAATTAATTTTTCATCTGACAAATCTATTTCTATGCCCCAATCATGTAATATTGATTGTATAAGATTTCTTTGAGTGTCGCCCTTGCAGCAAATTTCGAATCTTTCAATAGAATCAATCCACTCTGAGTGATTAAAAGGGGTACTTGGATCGATGCTTGTAAGTGTGGGACTTCTTGGATCTCTTGTGTCCAAAAAAAGATCAGCAATTATATTCTCATTATTTTTTTTAAATAGGCAAATCCCATATGCAATATCAAGTTTCTTTCTTTCCCTGTCCATATAGAATATTGGACTTGGAGTTTTTTGATCGTCGTTGTATGACTTCATTTTAAAGTATACTTGTTTATGTAAACCCTTAGCTTCTGAATCATTCCCATATTCTAGACGCTTCAAGCCCTCGAAAGATTGTCTTGCAAAAAAATTATCAATTCCATCACCAAAAAATTGATTACATTTAGTACACACTTCTTTTTTTAGTTGAGGTGATGAATTTTTAGTTGGGAAATTTCCAAATGCACTAAGAAGGACATGCTCTTTATTAAATTGGTCTTTAGGCTTTTCTCTTTTGCAATATATGCATACAAGATTCATAGAATGAATTTTATCACATATTTGAATGTTATTGGTACCCCGGACAGGGTTCGAACCTGTGACCTACGGCTTAGAAGGCCGTCGCTCTATCCAGCTGAGCTACCGGGGCGATGGTATAAAATGATCATTATCGCAATAGTAGCATCCATATTCCTGCCGACCGAAGCCACGGCGGAATCCCGCAACTGCGGGATGAAGACGGGCGAAGGTTGGAGCTACCGGGGCGATGTATTTAACGAACAGTTGTAACTATTATATCTAAAAAATAGCATTTGGCACACATTTGCTTGGCAAAGAGTAGCACTAACAGTAGGATAACACCCGATGAAATCTTACAAACGTATTCTGCTTAAACTCTCTGGTGAGGCAATGACCTCAGAGGGTGAATTTGGTATGAACCAAGATATTATATTAAACGTAGCAAATGAGATAAAAACAGTAATGGATAAGGGGATTCAAGTAGTTGTAGTAGTAGGTGGAGGAAATATATGGAGGTTTAGAGACAACGAACAAAGTGGAATAGAAAGAACATCTAGTGATTACATTGGAATGATGGCAACTATTATGAATAGTGTTGGATTGCAATCTACATTGGAGTCAATTGGTGTTTATACCAGAGTTTGTTCCGCAATTAATATTCCACAACTAGCTGAACCTTATCTTAGAAGAAGAGCATTAAGACATTTAGAGAAGGGTAGGGTAGTGATCTGTGCTGGTGGAACAGGTAATCCATTCTTCACAACAGATAGTGCTGCTGCTCTTAGAGCATCTGAGCTGGATTGTGAGGCTTTGTTTAAGGCTACAAATGTAGACGGAGTGTTCGATAAAGATCCAAACAAGCATAGTGATGCAGTTAGATATGACTCAATTACATACGAAGAAGCAATAGAGAAAAATCTTAAGATTATGGATCAAGCTGCATTTAGTTTATGCAGAGAACAACAAGTACCAATAAGAGTCTTTAACTTTGGCGAAAAAGGAGTATTGCTAAAGGCAGCACTTGGTAAAGATGTTGGAACACTAGTATCTAAATAACCCTTCTTTAAATCTTTTACACCCTAATAATATGGATGTCCGAATAGAATCATTTAACGCAGAAGTCGCAAAAGTTGAAGAGTTTCTACATAAAGAATACGCAAAACTACAAACAGGTAGGGCAAATGCAGCTCTAGTTGATCACACAGTTGTTACTGCCTATGGGCAAAAGCAAGAACTAAAAGCAGTTGCAAGTGTATCTGTGCAAGATGCTCGAACTATAGTTATTCAACCATGGGATAATGGAATTCTAAATCAGGTAGAAGCAGCTATTACTGCACTTGATCTAGGAACAAGTCCTGTAAATGATGGAAGTGTAATTCGTCTTAATCTACCACCAATGACAGAGGAAAGAAGAAAGGATCTTGTTAAAGTTGTTCACGTATTAGCAGAAGAAGCTAGAATTACCATAAGGCAACAGAGGCAAGAAGTTAACGATAGTATAAAAGAAGAAAAGGACGAGGATTTGCGTTACACGCTGCAAGAACAACTAGATAAAGCAGCAAAGAATGCGAATGATAGTATTGAAACACTAATGAAGAAGAAGGAAGAAGATGTAATGCAGGTGTAGTTGAGAGAGAATTTATTTTTATGTATAAATTTGTTCCCGTACAATATTCCTGTGAATAAGAAGAAAATTGCTGTTATTTCATTTCCGGGTACTAATAACGAAATCGAATCTATTCGAGCAATAGAACGAGCTGGAATGGATCCTATGTTCTTTAAGTGGAATGATGACACAGCGAAATTAGCAGATGTTGATGGTTACTTTATTGCAGGTGGATTTAGCTATGAGGATAGAGGAAGGGCTGGAATGGTAGCTGCGAGAGATCCTTTAATAGAATTTATAGGAAAGGAGGCAGAGGCAGGAAAGGTAATCATAGGACACTGTAATGGAGCACAGATTCTTATTGAAAGTGGATTGATACCTCTAGGTAATCAACTTTCCATGAGTCTAGCTAGAAATGCTTTGGGGGAAGAATCAACTGGTTTCTTAAATGAATGGATTTGGATTACGCCAGCATGTAAAAACGATCGCTGTGCAGTATCCAATTGGAGTGGAGCAATGCAAATGCCTATTGCTCATGGAGAAGGCAGATTTACAACAAAGGATAAGGATCTATTTGATGAACTAAAGAAAAATGATCAGATAGCCTTTAAATATTGTGATAAAGACGGAATTGCTTCAGAGGATTCATCAATAACTCCAAATGGATCAGAATTTGCTATAGCAGGTATATGTAATCCCGCAGGTAATGTTATCGCATTAATGCCTCACCCAGAACGTACAGTAGAAGGGGATCCATACTTTGTTTCTATGAAAGAATGGCTAGAAGGTAATACCAGTTCAGTAAACGCTGGTACACAGAGCGAAAGATCAAATGAAATAATAGTTAATACTCTCCCCGAAACTAGAGTAGAGATATTTATAGAAAACATTATTACAAATAATGAGGAACGAACAGTAGAGCAAGCTGCAAAAAAGACTGTTCCATCCATATCTATAAATCAATTAAAGTACTTTGCCCCAAGTAACAAAGATCCTGTGGAAGTATTGCAAACTATATCTTTATTCAATTCAAATAAAGAAAAGGCATACATCCGCAGAGGCAAAGATGTATTCCGTTGGAATGCAGATACTAAGCAAGAGGAGCCAACAAATCATGAACTTATTACACCAGTTATGATATTAAGAGTAGATCAACCAGATACAGGAGCTAGTGCAATTGGAGGAGGGCAAACAGGTATTTGCTATGCATGTTCAAACGTGAGCATGGATCAAATTATGAATCAAAAAACTTTAGAGATATTTGGAAACCCACATGCATCCACACTTTGGACGCTAAATTAATTTATATGGATAAAAGTATAATCATATTTGCACATAACATTAGATCATTATGGAATGTTGGATCTCTCTTTCGTAGCTCCGATTGTTTTGGTGTAGATAAAATCTATCTTAGTGGCTATACCGGAACGCCTCCAAGAAGAGAAATTAGTAAAACAGCTATAGGAGCTGAGGAATGGATTCCATGGGAAAAGGTAGAAGACTTTTCTGCTTTAACTAAAATTAAGAGTGAGGGGTATAAAATCGTTTCACTTGAGCTAAGTGACACCGCAATAAATGTATTTGACTATGAAGCACCAGAAAAAATATGTTTAGTACTTGGAAACGAAGTCCTGGGAGTTCCTGAAGAAGTTTTAGAAATATCTGATGATATTATCTACATCCCAATGCATGGGAAAAAGGAATCACTTAATGTTTCTGTAGCTACGGGGATAGCGCTGCATCACTTATGCAGGTAAGTGGAGCTACACGCATTCAATTGGATCAATATCTACTACAATTCCTTCTAGGCTGATATTTTCTATTACACTTCTGGGATTATCACCTCTTATTAATATGTGCCAAACTTTTCCTCCTCCAAATAGAGTAGGGGACGCAGTTATTTGATGACCATTACTATTTTGTTTCAAACTCTTTTGAATCGATAGTGCCATTCTGGAACAATCTGGTCCTCTAAATAGGAGCCTAATCATAGATGAAGCTGGTGGGTACTTTAGCTTTGTCCTTAGGGCTGTTTCTGCTTTTAGGTACCCCTCGGTATCATGAACAGAGGAGAATCGAACCTCTTGGCAGTCTGGCCTAAATGTTTGGATAATTACCTGCCCAGACTTAGACCTGCCACTTCTACCTGTTAACTGAGTTAGCATTTGAAATATTCTTTCACCTGCACGAAAATGCGGTAAAGAGAGCCCTACATCAGCAACTAAAACTGCTGCAAGAGTAACATTAGGCAGATCTAATCCTTTAGCAACAGATTGTGTACCAAGCAGTATGTCTGCGTGCCCTTCTTTCATCTTTTTTAGCAACAACCTCATATGCTCGGGGTGAGTTAAGGTATCACTGTCTGCTCTTAGCAGTCTGGCATTTGGGAATATGTCTTCTAATATCTTTTCTACTTTTTGAGTCCCAGCACCAACAGCTTGTAGTTTAATTGATCCACAATGTGGGCAATTGGTTGGGGCGTCCAATTGCAAGTTAGTCGTATGATCAACTAACCGCAAGGCTCCATTAGAATTCTTGTAAACAGTAAACGGAAGTTGTGAATCAGGTGAAACAACTCGTCTTCTACATTCCATACAAAGTAATGCAGAGGCATGCCCCTTTCTATTAAGAAATAATACAGATTGCTCACCAGCATCTAGTGTTTTCTTTATAGCTCTAAGTAAATCAGGTGAAAATGGGTAATGGTCTTCGAAACTTTGAACAGCTAAATCAACAACAGTGACTTCTGGAAAAGGCTGATTATTATACCTCTCACTTAGTTTAATTAATGTATATTCATTATTCTGCGCCTTGTTCCAAGACTCTATAGATGGAGTCGCAGATCCCAGCAAAAGTTTTGCTTTTGACTCTTTACACAATTCTTCAGCAACACTCCTGGCATGATATCTAGGTGTTTGCTCATTCTTATACGTCCATTCATGCTCCTCATCCATAACAACCAGTTTTAATGATGGGAGAGGTGAGAACAAGGAACTTCTAGAACCAACAACTAAATCAATCGAACCGTTTTTACATTCTCTCCACATGTGCCTTCTCTCACTTGGAGTTAACCTACTATGTATTACAGCAATACGTTCAGGTGGCAAAAGCTGCTGAAACCTAGTTATAGAATGCTCTGTGAGTAGAATCTCTGGAACTAGCAATATAGCCTGATCTCCATTAGAGACTACATCGGCAATCATTGCTGCATAAATTTCTGTCTTACCAGAGCTAGTAACACCAAAGAGCAAAGATGGATTGGTAGATTTTTTAGCTACTGCATATGCATCCTTCTGTGCATCAGTTAATTTGGGATACTCAACAAATTTAGAGGAAGACTTGAGTTGATCTGCTTCTGACCTTTCTTCTAAAAAAATAATCCCAGACTCTTCTGCCTTTTTAATTGTAGCTAGTGGAGTATCAATATCACTCCTTAATTTATTTAATGGAACCCATTCTTCTTCTCTTAAATATTCTATTAATTCAATCTGTCTCTTACCTTTTATATTTTCGAAACTATCTAAATCAGATAGTCGAATGAACTTGATATTCCTTGGTAGCAGATCACTCCAGCGTTTAACTGGCAGGAAGGGGCTTATAGATTGCCTTAAAGTACACATGTAGTGCGTAGACATCCATTTAGCAGTTTCTATACTTGATTCAATTAATAGAGGAGCATTACTAATGACTTCAGCTACAAATTTAACATCGTAACTGTCGTCATGTTTAGTATCTAGTTCAATTATTATTCCTTCTAGTGTCTGTTTTCTAAGTGGTACTCGTACCAATGATCCGATTTCTACCTTATCTTCATCTTTTACCTGATAAGTTAGCCCATTACCCAGAGCAGGGGACCGAGAATTTACAAGAACTTTAACAAATGACATGGAGGTCTATTGTGCTCTAGAAATCAGTTTTTGTCATATTAGATGATTCTTTTTGGTCGGGGCGACTGGACTCGAACCAGCGACCTCATGCTCCCAAAGCACGCACTCTAGCCAACTGAGCTACGCCCCGATATAGGAAAATATTAGAAGAAACTAAACAGAAAGTACATATTTTAATAGCGAAGTTGGAAACTGCCTGTCGACCGTAGTCAGCCGACCTGTCTACAGTTACACAAAAAGGCAAAGGCTGACGTAGGTGGAAGCTACGCCCCGACTACTACAAAACTTTAGATCAATACTAATAGAAAGTACATATATTTATAACGAAGTTATTTATAGTCAAAAACATGAAATATAATTAATAGTGCTATTCTAGACACATGAAGAAGCTTATATCGTTGATATTTCTGGCAATTCTTGGATCAGTACCAATGATTTTCATTTGTTATAAGGAAAATTGTTCATTAATTAGTTCCAGGATTCCAAAGCTTAATGGCGAACTACTAAAAAGTAGTGAAATGTTTTCTATCCATAGCCCTAAGCCGAACAACCTTGTAGAGACTAGTTTTATAGTAAAAGGAACTAGTAGATCTAGAGCATCAGTATTAAATTTCAATGTGAAAGACAACTTAGGTAATATGATCGCTGGTGGCTATTTATATGTTCAAGCATCTATATTTGGAGAAGCTAGATCATTTTCGTCTGAGATTTCTATAGAGAAAAAAGCTAAAACAGGAAGTGGCATTTTAGAGATATTTGAAAAATCATCTGTAGATGGATCAAATGATGAAAAAATATCGGTCCCAATACGTTTTAATTAACAAATACTTGGTATACTTCTTCTATGCATCTATCAACAGCGCTTGGCAAAGTACTTAGTACGAAACAAGAGTATTTAGATGTACTTGAAAGTATGGGAATGAAAACTGTAGAAGATTTATTACTTTATTTCCCTAGGGGATATGAGGATCTTTCTGACGTGAGGACATTATTTGATGCACCAATCAATCAAAAGGTTACGCTGCAAGGAACCATAGATAATTTGAAGCTAGTTAGAACAAGAACCAAGAAGCAATTCGTAAAAGGAGTGTTTATAGATACAGAAGGCGCTTCAGCAGAAGTTATATGGTTTAATCAAACGCATATACTTAGAATGTTGAAAAACGGAGACGAAGTAATTCTAACGGGGAAATTAGTAGAGAAGGGTTATAAATTACAACTTCAAAGTCCTGTGTTTGAATCTGCAGGTAGAGACATTCCATTACATTCAGGCAGGATAGTTCCTGTTTACCCACAGCATGAAATAATTAATAGTAAATGGCTAAGGGAAAAAATAAATCTAGTAATAGATGCATCAAACGAATTTGTAGAATCACTACCTGCAAGTGTTATCAAAGAGCAGAAGCTAATTCCAAAAACAGAAGCAATCAGAATTTTGCATATGCCAAAAGATGGAGAAGAATTAGAAGCTGCCAAAAGCAGAATGGCTTTTGAGGAGATGTTCAATATTCAAAAGCAAGCACTAGAAAGAAAGCAGGAGTGGCAGGGGGAAACACAAGAGAGACTAAAGATGCCTATGAATGTAGAACTAATAAAAGCATTCTTTGCCTCATTAAAGTTCAGCCCTACAGGTAGCCAAAAGATTGCTATTTATGAAATTCTAAAAGACATGGAAAAAGGCAAAGCAATGTCTAGACTATTAGAAGGGGATGTAGGATCAGGTAAGACACTTGTAGCTACTGCTGTGCTTGCGAATGTAATCATGAATGGTGGTCAATGTGCATTTATGGTTCCTACAGAGGTTCTTGCGAGGCAGCACTCAGAAAGTATTGCAAAGATGTTAATTGGATTTAAAAAGTTTTTAGAAACAAGTAAGGAATTTAATATTGATATGCATATTCCAAGAGTTTCATACTTAACTGGATCAGTACCAAAAACGCAGGCAGAGGAGATTAAAACTAAGCTGGCAACAGGTAATATAGATTTAATAATAGGAACACATGCATTGATAGAGGAAGGTGTTCAGTTTAAAGATTTACGTTTTGTGATAGTAGACGAACAACATCGCTTTGGCGTGAACCAAAGGCAAAGACTAAAAGATAAGGGGAATCCACACTTTCTATCAATGACTGCTACACCTATTCCTAGAACCCTCGCATTAACTGGATATGGGCATCATGACCTCTCTGTTCTACTAGAAAAACCAGGGAACAGAAAACCAATCGAGACAAAGGTGGTGTCTCCCAATGATAGGAAAACTGTAGAAGGATTCATAAATCATCAAATAGATGAAGGCAGACAAGTGTTTGTAGTTTGCCCGTTGATTAAGGAGTCAGAGAACGAAGACTTTGCAGAAATAAAAAATGTAACATCAGAAGCCGCGCGACTAAAAGAAGGTTTCTTAAGCAGAAATATTGCTCTATTACATGGAAAAATGCCTCCAGCTGAAAAAGAAGAAGTAATGCGAGCCTTTAAGGACAAAAAATCCGATATCTTAGTTTCAACTTCAGTTATAGAAGTAGGCATAGATGTCCCGAATGCCTCAATAATTATTATAGAAGGATCAGAAAGATTTGGATTAGCTCAATTGCATCAATTTAGAGGTAGAGTTGGCAGAGGGGATCACAAGAGCTATTGCTTCTTGTTTACTACTACTACGCAACAAGCAAAATCACCAAGACTAAAAGCAATGGAAAAACATGATTCTGGATTCACTCTTGCAGAAATTGATTTAAAAATAAGAGGCCCAGGTGAAATGTATGGCTTTAGACAAAGTGGTATGCCAGATCTTCATTTCGCAAGCTTGCTTAATCCAGAACTTGTAGTTAGGGCTAGGCAAGCTGCAGAGGAAGTTTTGAATGTATAATTTTGCTCCAATAATTGACAATTCCTAGAATAATACTAACCTCTTATTCAAATATTATTTTATTAATGAATTCAACCTACATATATGGTAAATATACTCACATTAAAGGGGAAAGATGGAAAACCTTTTCAAGTAAACCAACTTGAGCTACAAGACAATAGAACTCAGCCAAAAGTTGCAGAAAGAGTAGGACTTACCATTGAAGAATTCAAAAGAAGATTCCCTAGGATTGCCCCAAAGAAGGATGAAGCCGATAAAATTTCAGAATAATGTATTTGTGAATAATTACTGTACTGATAGACTAATATAAAGTATTTCACCTCAAAAACATGACAGATCAAGCAGACCCAACACAAGGACAAACTGGTAGTGGATCAAACCCACCAGCCGATCCAGATGCAAAACCTATTCGCCCTGGGGACAGTGTTCCACAAGGCGGAATTGACCCAACTCAAGTATTCGCTTCACCGCCTCAGCCTCCAAAACCACAAGCAGGGCAAGGTGATTCTACAGCTGCACCAAAAGATAGTGGGCCACCTCCACCACCTGTAGGACATCAGTTTACTGATGAACAATTAAAAGAGCAGGGATTTGACGAAGAAGACATAAGAATCTTAAAAGAAATTAAGGACTTTAGATTCGGATCAATTACTCAGCATCTAACAAACGAGAATATTCCTGTCCCAACACATGGGGAGGTTCAGTTCGATGAACAACTTTTCTTAGGTTTATTAAGAGGAAGTATCTCCTTAACTAAGGATGAGAAGTGGAGAATTATTCAAGCTATTCCAAAGTTGAGCCAATTTCAAATTGATGAATTGCAAAAGATTCTTCAAGAAGAGAGAAACAAGTTCTCACTCTTAAGTCCTAAACATTTATTACAACTAATGAAGCTAGAACAGAAGCACTCAGAAGATTGGAAAGATCTTCAGAGTATAAATGTTCAGGAAGGAGCAAAAAACCAAGAGCAAGAACAAGCAGAAGAAATCCGCAAACAACTTGGCTTATAAGCTAAACGTTAATTCTATATAAAGTGAATAAGAGGAGTCCTAGACCCAAAATACCAAGACTCTTCTTTTTTCCTGCACCAATTTCTTTTATTAATGTTGTAAGTAAAAGAAAAAGGAAACTAGCAATCGTAAAACTAAATACAATACTAGAGTAAGGCGGCAGAAGTGCTTCTACATAAGGAATAGAGAATGGCAAGTCTCTGCTATTTTGGTATCCACCTAATGCATAAACAAGTATGTACCAAGCTAGTAACCACCCTGCATATAGCCTAATAGTTTCTATTAAAGGGAAATATTTTTTATTTGTGCTTTTCTTTTTTGATAATTTCTTCTTGGTCTTTTTTGCTTTCTTTTCAGGAATGGTTTCCTGCTTAGCAACAGCTACTTCTTTTTCATAACTCTTCATTTCTTTAATTTCTTCTACACTTTCTCCAAACTCTTTTCTTTCTGCCATAGTTGCTTCATGCAGTTCTACGGCTTCTAAATGTAGCTGTTTAAGTGCTGCTCTTGCAGCTTGAGTACTAATAGAGTCAATAGTACCTCTAATCTTTTGGCCGTATTCGTTTTTTGCAATGTAGAAAAATAATGGCACGAAAGGAGTGTACTTTTATTATCTAAATATGTGAAGTCTAGCAATTAAATCTTATTCCTCTGTATATACAGAAAGGCTTTCTGTTATATGCCTAATTGCAGATTCTAATCTTGCGTCTGCAGTTATTTCGAAATGCCTATTGTCTGTCCAAGATCTATATCCAATAACGATGCTTCCTTCACGTACAACTTGGCCATCAGTAGCACCAATTGATTCTATTGATCCAGAGACGAGTCTAACTGCGATCGGTCCATCATTTAGTGTTTCTAGCGGAGCACTGTTCATTTCTACATGCCATAGTTCAGATGATGTTGCTCCAAAAGATTGGAACCACCAGTTTTTGTGAACAGGAACACAGAATCCAATATGACCTGTGCAATAGTCTCTAACCCAATTACCCTCAGCAATGTCATCTGCTGACATGCTTACGATTCTTGCCTCAAACTCTGCTGTGTATTCCTGCAATAATTGATCAATAGAGGAAGTAGCTGATGATTCCTCTACAGAAGAAGTCTCTTCATCAGAAGATTCACTTGATTCAATTTCTATAGTCTCAGATGAAACAGGTTCTAAGTTCTCTGAACTAGATGAGCTCTCATCATCTGGTAGTAACATAAATGATCTTACTTTCATTATGTCCGCATTCCCATCATCTGTACGACGTGCAGTACCAAATACTAAAACTTTTTTATTTAAATAATCATTTATTGCTCCATAAGTACTTTCTACAAACATACTACTTCCATCATCAAAATTGAGCATGTGTGTTCCTTGTATTTGAGGGTTATTCCCCTTTAATACAAGAATACCATCTAACATTAGATTGCCATTTTCTGAGACGACTTCTACCACTTTCATTATTTCCGCATTCCCATCATCTGTAGGGCGAGTAGCTCCAAGTAACTCAACATTTCTGCGAATATGATCTTCAAGATCTATTAAATCACTCTCTATAAAAACAATACTTTTATTTTCAAGTTCAAGTATGTGTGTTCCTTGTGCTTGAGAATTATTTCCCTTTGGGATAAGGAGACCATCTAATGTAACAGCACCTCCTAGTAAGTCTATTTCTACAACTTCCATTATTTCTGCGCCCATCTCAACTGTTGGACGTACCGAACCTGTTACTTTTACATTTTTACGAATATATTCATCTAGATCTAATAAATTACTCTCAAGAATCATGGATGATCCATCCTCAGCGTTTATTTTGTGCGATCCTTGCATTGCAAAACTACCTCCTAATGGTAGAAGGATACCACTAAACGTATCCTCACCTTCTTCGGTTTCCTGTAAAACAATTTCATCAATCCTCATTATTACAGCATCAGATTCTATTGTTGGTCTTATAGATCCAAATAAATCAACTTGCTCATCTACATATCCGTTTAGATCAATAGAATCACTTTCTAATAAAATAAAACGTCCATCTTCTAACTCCAGGCGGTGCGTACCTTCCATATAAATACTTATTCCAGCAGGTCTAACAGTACCACTATAGGTTACATTCTTTGTCTCCTGCATTTCTGCAACAGAAGAGATACTCTTTTCAGAGGAAGAAGATTCATCTGTCTCTGAAGGTTCAGTTGTTGTTGTACAAGAAACAGTAAGTAAGGCAGCTACTAAAAGTGCAAATCGTTGTGTATTCATAGGTCAGGTAGAAAAGTGGATTTTAGTATACAACTCGCAACAAACAATCAAAGTTAAATATAAGGAAATACTAAAAAAGAGGAGAATCAAATTAATGACTCTCCTCTAATTAAATCTAATTATTTCAACATTTCGTCTATTACAGCTTTAAACTTATCGATTGGTTGAGCGCCACTTACGTATACAGATTCTTTTGTCTCTGTGTTATATACAAAATTACCAGGTGTTCCACGAACTCCTGCTGCTGCTCCTTCTGAAAGTTGTCTTTGAACTCTTTCTTCAAATGTTTTGTTCTCAACACAAGTAGTAAATTCATTTTCATCAATTCCAATTTCTAGTGCATAGCTAAGGTGATTAGCAACAGATGGGCCTTTATCAAATAGAATATCTATAAATTCCCAATATTTTGCTGCACCTGCAATACTACCAACACATTCTGCTGCTTCTGCAGAAGGCTTAGCATTAGGATGATTATTAAGAGGGAAATGACGCAATACCAAAGCTAAATCTTCGCCATAATCAGCTACAAGTTGCTTTGTTACTGGGTGATGTCTTTTACAGAAAGGACACTCAATATCAGAATATTCAATTAATATTACTTTTGCATCTGGGTTACCAAATGCGTAGTCAACATTTTTGTCATAAGGAACTAGGTCAGCTAATTCTGGAGCTTGTTGATCTTGAGCTTGTGGTTGGTTAGGGGCAGGTTGTTTACTTGGTAAAAAGTCTCCTCCGAAATATAAGGCTAGGCCATATCCAACAATTAAACCAAGAAGCATCATAGAAATGCCAAACCATGGGTTACATTTCTGTTGTACAGTAGGATTTGTACTCATAAAAATAAGTGTAAACAAGTAAAATAGCCCACATAGCTTGCACTATAGAGAATTCGAAGTCTATAGACTTCATAGAAAATCAGTGTCTATCGCTTCAGTCTCTTAAACTAACTGGTCCACTTGCATGAAGTGTCTCATATTGATTTTTAACATAAGACGGCAATGCATTGTATCTAGAAACAATCATATTCTTTTCTTGCTCTTGGTTTACCCTATTCACGTACTGGATCCATGCAATCTCGTTACCCATTATATGTCTTCCATTTACTTTTAAGTCAGTAGGGGAGTTAGTTGTAAAATAAGGTCCTTCTAGTTCTACAGTTCTACCATCTGGTGTTCCATATATATTAACTACAGCGTCATATCCATCATCATATGATTGGATCAGAATGTAATTACCTGTGTCATTAACAAATGAGAGATCCTGAGTCCCTGGGTAAATAGTTGCATCTATCCCAACTCCATATGCCTTGTAATAACTAACATACATACTATGACTTCTACGATCTTCTATAGGTAACCCCGCCATAACTGCTGCCCTGTATACAGTAGTAGATGCCTGACAAATACCTCCGCCTGGTGCAGGTTTTAGCTCATTTCCATTATAAATAACCTTTGCCATTGCCCATCCGTTTCCAAGTGAAACAGGACCATTCAATGTGTCATTAAAAGAGAACGTAGCTCCAGGAGGAACCAAAGTATTATTTACATGTTCTCTTAAAGCTTTTCGTACATTAAAACTTCTATTATAAGTAGAGCCTTTAAAATTAGATTTACCAGAAGCTATTAGTTCAAAAGAACCCAAATTTTCATCTCCAATATTATCAATTATAGGATCAGAATTATAAAGACTAGCAAGGACAATTTCTGAGCCAGACTCTAAAGCAAATTTAACATTATCTACTAATGCATCTATATCTATCTCTTCTCCTTTTTTAGCAAGTCCAGAAGTATTAACCTTTAAAACATTTCCTTCATTACCTGTTCCCTCTATAGAAATATTTGATGGCTTAACAATTTTAGAATCAACTTCCAGCATTATTGTTTTACGTATTTCATCATCATCCAAAATAAATCTAGCATGTAACAAACTTATGCTTGGTTTTAACCACTGAGGATATTTATGTATTGATGCTTCCCAATCTAAAAACTCAGTCCCATCTGGATGAGTAATACTAACCAATGTATGTCTCCTTAAATATTCTTGTCTCTGCTCAATAGCACTAGAAAGTACATCTACAGATGGGCTTGGTATTCCCTTTTTTCTTAATCTAACAAACAATCTAGTTGCAATCCTAGATATCATAGTTGTTGGTTGCTTTATTTGTCTTTCCCAAGCAGAACCGTGTAATACGTAAGCAGTTTGAGTATTCCTAATTACCAAATCTACTGAACCTGTTCCTGATTTACTTATAGAGAGCGATACTAAAAGCAATAAAAGCAAAGTCGCATAAGATGATAAATATTGTTTTCTGGAGTAACGCATATATGATATTTGAATGTTTGTTTAGAGTTATATTATAACATATTTGTTTAATTAATCAAATAGGGTTAATTACATTAAAAAAAGCCCCCTCACACGAATGTGAAGGGGAAGCTCCCGTTACTGGGATCGAACCAGTGACCGCTTCCTGTACGGGGAAGTGCTCCACCACTGAGCTAAACGGGATAATCAAGTTCAAGTGAACCTGAGTGTCGATGGCTGGGATTGAACCAACGACCTCTCTCCTACTGGGAAAGCGCTCTACCATCTGAGCTACACCGACATTGCTTACTTATAAAGTAAACTTAAAAAGACATTAATGAATATTAATGACTATTTAAAGAAGATTATTAAGATAATGTCTAGTTAGCTGCTCAATTAAGTGCTTTATTTAGCTCATTATAAGCATGAGCTAAAGTATGAAACTCTATTGCATTATGTCTTATAGATTTAGCATGAATATTTATATCAGCTTCGGCTTTTGGCACTACTTCACAAACCGACATTCCATTTGCAATACATGCATCACGAATAGGAGGTAAATGTTGTAATCCAGTCCATGAAATTGGCATACAGTCGGGTGATCCATTTTTGAAGTGATTCAAAACCTCATTTTCTCTAGCTGCAGATAGTCTATCTAAATCATTATAAGCATCTATAACTTTTTTAGAATCATCTAGAAGCACTTTAGGGTATACCCAATTGCCATTTATAAGGATTTGCCATCTTCCAGAAACCATTTCAACTTTCACTGTTTGTAGTTCAGTATTCCTTGGTTGATATTTTTCAGAAAATTTCGTAGAAAATCCTATTTCTTTAATTACATCATCTAAATCATTCAAAATTTCAGGTGAATGGGCCCCATTAATATTTGGATAATTTGATAATGAAAAAAATGTTACATCTTTACCATCCCTTAGCATTTGAATAATAGCTTGTTTAAAAATTGATGGATTATCAACCATATAGTTTTGTCCTTCATTAGTCCTTACATCTAACAATCTTTTTCCACCTAAATCTAAACTTAAATCATCATGTGGAGATTTAGACCTCTCTAGACCTTCAACTAATAGCTGAGTATTAACACCAGAAATTCTAAGAAAATTCATAACACAAAATAACTGATAATGTGCTTCTGGCATTGAATTCATAATTGGCCCATTTTCCGATCTATTAACGGATCTATGGCTAGAACCGAATAAAACACATCGTTTGCTGGACGATGGATTACCATACTCAGATACATTTACTAAACCCCTAGACTTTGCATAAGCTAAAACATGATCAATTTTTTCATTTTCAGATAGATTTTCTACATTATTAGGTGGAGCAAATGAAGAAAGTGATTTTCTAACTTGTGTTCGTACTTCATCTTGTCCAATACCCAATGCAATCCTTGCCTCTTCTAATCGTTTTAGTTGATTATCTGAAGCCCTTCCTCCCTCAGCTCTTTTTTTAAGCCTTTCATATTCCTCCGCTGGAGTTCTATTACGTTTACCCATAAATATACTATGACATTTTAGTGTTATGCCGTCAATTACTTACAATGATAAATCACTATTAACAATCATTATTCAATATTCTTTATTTACATTTCTCTCTGTATACATATCATGTGTCACAGAGATTTACCGTGGCCCGGTAGCTCAGTTGGTAGAGCACTCGCTTGAAGAGCGAGGTGTCGACAGTTCGAGCCTGTCCTGGGCCACCATCCGTTTACGCCTTCGGCTACACCGTGATGGTTTTTTAATATTGTCCTTAGTCACGGCGAAACGCAGTGAAGCCGGACTGGGCCACCATCCGTTTACGTTCCGCAATAACGGAACTACTCCGAGATGGTTTTTATAAACATAATCAAATAATTTAAACCTGAAAATACTAGCCGAATTCCTATTTGTAAGTAAAATTCGTTTTCAAAACTTTTATAAATTTTTCAAGAATTTATTATGAGCAGATTATGGGAATATTTCGCAAATGATGAACTAAAACCAAATGCACTTGAAGCTCCAAAGCATGACCCAATTCTGGAAGGAGTTAGAGAATCCATAAATAGATTTGGGATTCTATTAAGCCAACATGGCCCTGATCACCCTAGTGTAAATACAAGCAGAATAACAATCCAAGCTAGTTTAGTAGCTATTTGTGCGACTAGAAGTAATAGTCAGGATGTATTAAATCTGAGAAAAGAATTTAATGCGCTATCCTAATTAGCTTAAATATTTTGTTAGAGTTTACAGAAACTGTCCTAAAGTCCTATTTTCTGCTATAATATTAAGAAATAAATAAAAATAAATGCATAAATTTAATATCAAATTCGGGGAATCTAGACTTGTTTTCCTAAATGAAGGACAAAGATCTCATACTTTAGAAGAAGCAGAGAATACAGATGGCAATATGAAATCTGAGGTAGATCCAATGCAAGATCTTCGAAATAAGACTGATGGACTACTAAGCAAAATAGATACAGAGAAGGGCAGGTTTTTAAGTACTGTGCTAAATACAACAAATAGGAATGTAGAAGGAATTCTTATGAAAGAAGCAAAAACTCGATTAGATGACGAAATATTTAAACTTAAAGGAAAAGTAAAACTACATATGAGCAGAGCAGAAAGAAAAACTAGACTATTACAAATTCAAAAAGCAATACTAATCGATCTAAAGAAATACATACAAAAAGACATTGAAACCCTAAAGGCAAAACAAGATAAATATGGGAAATGGGCTAGATTTTTAGCATCAGGAGGAAACTCAATTTCTGTTGAAGAGTTAAAACAAGGAAGCAAACAACTACAAGTATTAGGAAATATAGAAGATAGATTAAGCAAAAAGAAAGAGAGAACATTAGTCGATAGCAAAGAAAGTCAAAATGCAGAAACAATGCTGCGAGACCAACTGATTAGTTTAGAAATAGTAAAGCCAGATGAATTTGATGATCTACTTGATTCTCATAGAAATGGAAACAAAGAACTACTAGATAGGATTAAGAATTCACCAGCATTAAGAGGAAAAACAAGACGTGCCTTTAAAAATGTACTAATTAGAGCTGCAAATAACTTAAAAATTAAAAACTCAACTAAGTACAAATTAGATAAATTATCAAAATCAGATCCAAATATAGGTTCGCTGAGGGATAGAGTGAATTATGTAACTAACAATGGATTTCCAGGAATGAGAGTTGAATTTAAATTGTTGGGATTAGAAATAATTTCTAGAATATTGAAAATTGAAAATGGAGTAGCAATACTCAGGGATCAATCATCTAGGGGATATTTAGTAATGGATTTAAATGATAATGCAATTACATATAGAGATAATAAATCTGTAATTCATGATGCTGTATTAACAGAAACTATGTTCTCCGTTTCCGCATAAAAATGATAAAAAGAGTAAATTCACAGGCAGATTACTTAGCAGAATTACTTGAGCTAATAGAAGGAGTTGATGAAGAGTTATTAACTAGTGATGAAAAAGGGGAAATTATTAAGGAGGTATCTGAATCTGGAATTAGTGTGGAATTAAGACCAAGATTAGCAGAAATATTCTCTGCACAAGAAAAATTACTAGAAGAAGAGATTACTGATTTAACAGCAATAGAGTCCTCAATCGGAAAAGAAATAGAAGGTCCATTAACGCAGGAACAAACAAGGGAGCAAATGTTTATAGCTACAGAGGGACTAGAAGGCTTAGACGAAGCTGAAATTGACCTGCAAACTGTTTTAAGTAATGAAAATAGAAAAGTAGAAGCTAGTTTAGAAGCAACACCTGCATCTGCAGATGCCGCAGAAGCTGCTGAGATAAGAAAGAATTTGCTAACGGGAAACAATGAATCAGGTACACACGCCCCAGCATAAAATAATTAATTTGCTTTTATATTTAATAATAATATTCTCAACAATAAATAAAATATAAAGATTTTATATCCTACACATTCAATATTATGGGTTTACTAGATCGATTTAAGGGAAAAGAAAAACCAAAAGCAAAACATCAAGCAAAAGGCGGTGTTGAATATATAAACGGTTTAATAGATCAGCTGGAAGCTTTAGAAAGGAATGATGCTAAAAATAAACCAGAGATTTCTAGATTAGAAAAAGCGATCAGAGTTGCACATGAATTATTATGCAAAACTACTCATCCAGAATACGAGGTCGAGCAAGTAAGGCAAAGGATTAACGCAGTATTTGAAGCAGGATCTTGATTTATAAATGATCAGTAACTTCAATCTCTCCAATTTTTATAGAGTGTTCTTCTGAGCGATATTTTTCTAGTGCTCTACGAAGACCAATCCTTTCTGTAATATCTCTAAAGCGTCTTACACTACCTTCATTATTAAAATCAGTCATAACAACTAGCTGCTCTAGTCTTTTGCCAGTTACGTTGATTGTTCCATCAGAGCTTTCTTCAACTGTGTAGCTGCTCATTTCATTGGATTCTTCGTGAGGCCTTAAGACCGTTATCTCTTCCTCCTCTGGAGCTTGATTCTTAATTTCTTCTCTTGCTTTTAATACCTCTGGCAACATAGATACAACTAAACTATCTGTTGCTGTTTTTGTAGCTGCAGAAATATTTGCAAATACCGGCTTTCCATCTATTTTCTTTGGTAAAGAATCCCATTCCGACTCTGGGATCAAATCACATTTGTTTAGAACTATAAATTCTTTTTTATCTGCAAGAGTAGGGGAGTATTTAATTAGCTCTTCTCTTATGATTTTATAATCATTGGTCAGAACATCTAAATCTACTTTTCCATCTTCCAAGGCCTTAGAAATATCTAATATATGAATTAGGATTCCACACCTCTCAATATGCTTTAGGAATTTGTGTCCTAAACCTTTACCAGCGCTTGCGCCCTCTATAATTCCAGGGACATCACATACAACAAAGTTCCTATCATCCACTTTTACAACACCAAGATTTGGAACAAGAGTCGTAAATTCATATTCTGCTATCTTTGGTTTGGCACTACTAATTGCAGCAATTAAAGAAGATTTACCTACAGAAGGAAATCCTATGATTCCAATATCTGCTACAAGTTTCAGTTCTAAGCTGAGCTTTTTTTGTTCTCCTGGCTCACCAAGCTCTGCGAAATCTGGGCGCTGACGTACAGATGACTTAAAATGAGCATTGCCAAAGCCGCCTCTGCCACCGGAGGCAATAATGAACTCTTTGTTCTCTACGTTAGTTAAATCAGCAATTACTATGCTTCCATCTTTAACTTGAGTTCCGGGTGGAACCTTTAAAAACAAATCAGCTCCATCTTTTCCATGTCTATTTCTTTTAGCACCATTCTCGCCAGTTTTAGCTTTAAATACCTTTCGCGAATGGAATGTACTCAATGTATCTGTGTTTTCATCCACAATTAATACAACATTGCCGCCTCTGCCGCCATCGCCTCCGTCTGGGCCACCTCTGGGTATAAACTTCTCCCGTCTCCAACTTATACAGCCCCCTCCGCCTTTTCCAGCGGTTACATCTATATTAGCTTCGTCAACAAACATATTTAAGTAATTAAGTGTGAGGCATAGTATCTTTTTTGATCACAAATGACTATTTAAAGGCACAAATAGTGTTGACGAAGTAAAACTGGCACTCTACAATTGTGAGTGCTAATTTAGAAATTTCTCAAATTTAATATGTCAAAAGTTATTGGAATCGATTTAGGAACAACAAATTCCTGTATGGCCGTTATAGAGGGTGGAGAACCTGTGGTTATACCTAATTCAGAGGGGAACAGAACAACACCATCTGTAGTTGGATTCACAGGCAAAGAGACACTTGTAGGTGTTGCTGCCAAAAGACAAGCAGTCACTAATCCAGAAAACACTGTGTTTTCTGCCAAAAGATTTATAGGAAGACGTCTATCAGAACTAAAAAAAGAGGCAGCTCAAATGCCTTTCAATTTAAAAGAAGGTAAAAAAGGAGGTAGAGCAGTTATTGAAATTAATGGGAAGGACATGATGCCTCAGGAAGTTAGTGCAAAAGTTCTACAAAAATTAAAGAAGGATGCAGAAAGCTATTTAGGCACTTCAGTTGAAAAAGCAGTAATTACTGTTCCTGCTTATTTTGATGATTCTCAGCGCCAAGCAACAAAGGAAGCAGGGGAGATTGCTGGCCTAGAGGTTATTAGAATAATTAACGAACCAACTGCAGCGTCACTTGCATATGGACTAGAAAAAGGACAAGAGCATAAGATTGTTGTCTACGATCTAGGAGGAGGCACATTTGATGTTTCTGTGTTAGAAATGGCAGATGGAGTGTTTGAAGTTATGGCAACAAATGGAGACACAAAACTTGGTGGAGACGATTTCGACCAAGTAATTATTGATTGGATCTTAGAAGAATTTAAAAAAGACCAAGGTGTAGATCTAAGCAAAGACACCATTGCACTACAAAGACTTAAAGAAGGTGCAGAAAAAGCTAAGATTGAGTTATCTTCTCAAACAGAGACAGATATTAATCTTCCTTTCATTACAGCAGATGCTTCTGGCCCTAAACATTTAAATATAAAAATGAGTAGGTCAAAGCTAGAATCACTAGTTTCAGAACTAATAGATAAATCCATGAAGCCTTGTGAAGATGCAATTAAGGATGCTGGGCTAAAGAAAGGTGATATTGATGAAATAGTATTAGTTGGAGGAATGACACGTATGCCACTAGTACAATCTAAGGTTAAAGAGGTCTTTGGAAAGGAGCCACACAAAGGAGTAAATCCAGATGAAGTTGTAGCAATAGGAGCTGCAATCCAGGCAGGAGTAATGTCTGGTGATATAGATAAAGATATTGTTCTAGTTGATGTTTCACCTTTAACACTAGGAATCGAAACACTTGGTGGAGTATCTACTAAAATTATTGAAAGAAACTCAAAGATCCCAACAAGTAAGAGCCAAATTTTCTCTACTGCTGCAGACAATCAACCATCTGTAGAAGTTCACGTAGTTCAAGGTGAAAGAGAGATGGCCAGTGATAACAAATCTCTTGGTAGATTTATATTAGATGGGATCGCTCCAGCTCCACGTGGAATGCCTCAAGTAGAGGTAACATTCGATATAGATACAAATGGTATCTTGCATGTGAAAGCTGTAGATAAAGGGACAGGAAAAGAACAACACATCACAATTCAAGGATCAACTGGATTAAGTGATGATGAAATAGAAAAGATGAAAAAAGATGCAGAGGAACACGCAGAAGAAGATAAGAAAAAGAAAGAAGAAATTGAGACAAGGAATAACGCAGACTCCCTTGTATTTAATACAGAAAAACAAATGAGAGAACACGACGCAAAACTCTCTGATGAGATAAAGAAGAAGGTAAATACAAAAGTAGAAGAGGTTAAAGAGCTACTTAAAAAAGAAGATGTGGATTCAGAGGAATTAAAGAAAGCTACAGAAGAACTAGCAGTAGAAGCTCAAGAAATTGGAAAGATAATCTACGAAGAAGCACAAAAAGAATCTCAGGCAGCGGGAGAAGAAAATAAAAAGGATGACGTAGTAGACGCTGAAGTTGTAGATGAAAAGGAGGAAGATGCTAAGAAAGAAGAAGAAACAAAAAAGGACGAAGATAAGAAATAGACTAAAATAAAGTAAACAAGTAGTATGGGGAGCGATAAGTAATCGCTTCCCATCTTCTTTATGTCTAAAAATTCAAATTTCATACTATCTTGGGTAAAACCAATTTATTTATATCTAGTAAGCATAATTACCCTAATAATTATTATGGTTGGTAGCGTAACTATAATTAATTTAATAATTAGAGAATATGTTTTTGATGTACAAGGAAGCTGGTACCAAAACCCAGAATCAGCATGTGAATATATAATAATGGGCGAACCAATTGATAAAAGAGAATATATAATAAGAGGGACTATTCCAGCTGACGTATCCACAAATAACATTGCAGACATGACACCAGAAGAGCGTCAAAAGTCTTTTGACCATTGTGTAGCAAAACAAGAGATTCAAATAGAGCAACAGAACCGCTATAATTTTGCTGACACAATGAGTAGGGGGATTGCAATGATACTAGTATCAGTACCACTATTCATATTCCATTGGAGACAACTTAAAAAGGATAGTTAGGTTAGATTACATCTCCTTACCTATAAACGATGCAAGCTCAGCAAGTCTATTGCTGTAGCCCCATTCGTTGTCGTACCAACCAATTAGTTTAACCATGGATGAACCTTCTTTATCGATTGCTGTAGTTAAACTTGCATCTACTATGCAGCTTCTTGGATCACCTACGTAGTCTTGTAAAACTAGTGGACGTTCCTCGAATCCTAGGATTCCTTTCATATTTCCCTCAGCAGCTTCTTGTAAGCATTTATTAACAGCTTCTGCGGTAGCAGGCTTTTTGGTCATACAAGTTAGGTCAGTAATACTTCCTGTAGGAGTAGGTACTCTAATTGCCATCCCATCTAGTTTTCCCTTTAAATCTGGTAAAACTAGGCCAACAGCTTTCGCAGCTCCTGTAGTTGTAGGAACCATATTTATTGCAGCAGATCTAGATCTGCGCCAATCTTTATGGGGGAGATCAAGTAAGTGCTGATCGTTTGTATAACTATGAATTGTTGTCATAAGTCCTTGTACAATGCCAAAGTTCTCATGTAGAACTTTTGCCATTGGAGCCAAGCAGTTAGTAGTACATGAAGCATTAGAAATTATATTCATGCTTGGGTCATATTCTTCTTCATTAACTCCCAAGCAAAATGTTCCATCTACTTCATCCTTAGCAGGAGCAGAGATAATTACTTTCTTGGCACCACCTTTTAAATGCAATGCAGCTTTCTCTTTTGTGCGGAAAACACCAGTACATTCCAAAACAATATCAACATTTAGTTCTGCATGAGGCAATGCAGCAGGATCTTTTTCTGCTGTCATTCTTATTCCTGCAAAAGGATCAGTTCCTTTATATGTTCTATAACTAGAATCAAATTCAAATAAGTGTTTTAAGATATCATCGTCGGCTAAATCATTAATTAAAACCACTTTCATATCTGGGTGGCTATCTAAAACTATACGTAAAACCTGCCTTCCTATGCGTCCAAATCCATTTATTGCAATATTCATTTGGTTTAGAGGGGTAATGATGTTTTTATTTTAGCAAGCTAGATCTATTTGCCACAACTAATTTATTAAATGAAAATTGATTTAAAACAAACTAC
>Ga0209249_1000760_pt1 | contig 36199 bp, 52 predicted proteins | sample SaaInlV_200m_DNA_4_FD_184653 | JGI IMG/M metagenome (GOLD analysis project Ga0209249, IMG submission 184653) | Marine microbial communities from expanding oxygen minimum zones in the Saanich Inlet - SI037_S3LV_200m_DNA (SPAdes) (version 2) | ecosystem: Environmental > Aquatic > Marine >...
CCATACCAGCCAGAACAAAAACCATATCCGAATTCGCTACAGCTTTTTTCAGGTCAGTTAGAGATTCTTTGGCAGCTTCTCTTCCTTTTTTAGGGTATCCTCCGCATCCTAGGCCTCGAGTTAATTCTTTTCCTATTAGGAGTTTCTCGTCAGCTTTAGTTATGGATAAATGTAGAGCGTCGGTGTTTAGACCGTAAATCGTTGCTCCGTTGATACCTTTGTTAAATAACCAGGTCGCCATGTTACATCCGCATCCTCCGCATCCGAAAACTTTGATTGAGGCTTTTCCCGCTCGAAGTTCGTCGAAATTAATTGAGTTTGCTTCTGAATTTTGTATCGCTTCTTTTGCAAAATCTAATGGCATTTTCTTTTTTGTTTAACCTCCTTTCAAGTTTCATGGGTTTAGAGGGAATGTTTTGTTTAAAAAAATATGTGTGACTGGATAAGTTATTTTTTCATATAGTCTTTTACGTTTTGTTTGAATTTTTCTAGGTCTTTGGCTAGTATTTGACCACCTGAAGCCCTTGGGTGTCCGCCAGATATAGAGTCTTCTAGATTTTTTGTTCCTGCTTCTAGAAGTTTTGGTAGGTCTGCAGAATCAGAATTGTGTCTGGCCGAAATTCCCAGAAATTTTGAATTTGAAGATTTTGTTGAGAAGAATATATGAGGTTCTTTGGTATTTTCTCTTGAGATAATTGCAGCTACGATTCCTTTGATTTTGTATTTTGGATTTATACTGTAGAAGTTTATACCTGATATTTTTTCTGAGCCTTCTTTTGCTTCCTGAACCGTTTTCTTAATTTCTTCTTCTATTTTATTTGCGTATTTTTTTAATTTTGAGATTTCTTCTAGGGATGATATTTTTGAAAAGAGATCGAATGTTTTTTGTGGGGATTTTTCGAAGTATACTAAGGTGTCTGAGAATACATGAGAATAGTTTTCTTGGAATTTTTCTAAGGTTAGATTTAATTCTTTTAGGATTTTTGCTATGAAAGAGTCGTTTTCTTTGTAAAGGTTTCCGGCATCTGCAATAGTTCCCAAGAGTGCTAGGAAGTTTTTGCCTTTCACTAGTTCGTAGGCTGTTCTACTTGATGGTATGTATCCTTGGTCTTCTGTGAAATAAGTTTCTATTTCTTTTGGGGTATCGTAGACGGGGTGATGGTCTGTGTAGAATACTTGATGATTTTTTAGGTCTTCTAATTGTTTGTATGTGTCTTTTATGGAGACGTCTGTTATTATTATTTTATTAAATTCTTCTAATTTTAAGTCTTTGAATTTTGTTTCTCCCAAGTTGTAGAATATATTTTTTGTTTTTGCTCCTTTGAGAGTGCAGTGATCTTGGAATAGTATTGCTGAGCATATGCCGTCGGAATCGTCATGGTGGATGATTGCTATGTTGTCCTTGTTTGAAATGTTGTTTAGGAATTCTATTGCTTGCTGTTTAGTTACTTTTGACATTTTAATTTGAGAGTTATTTGATTGATAAGGGTTGTGGTTTGTTATTCGAAATCTTTTGCTAGTTTGAAAAGAAGTTCTTCTTGGAAATGTGGTGTCATGATCTGGAGTCCAACATGTTTGTCTTCTATTTTTCCTGCTGGTATTGATATTGCTGGTAGTCCGGCGATTGAGGCTAGAACGGTTGTAATGTCATAATTATACATTTCTTCTACTGAGATTGTTTCCCCAATTTTGTGTGGGAGTTTTGGAACAGTTGGAAGGATTATTGCGTCGATGTTTTCGAAGATTTTGTCGAATTGTTGTTTGATATGGTTTCTTGCTTTTAGAGCTTCTCTATAAAATTTTCCATCGTGTTCTGCCTTGGTTATTTCTGAGCCTCCTATCATTCTTCTGAGAACTTCTGGTCCTGCAGAATTTTCTATTTTTTTACCGAATCTTCTTCCATCGTATTTTCTTGTGCTGGAGAAGAATTCTGTGTAGTTTATGATGTAGTAAGTTTGAATTGCTATGTCTAGGGGTAAGTCTATTTTTTTAATTTTCCAGTTGTTTTGTTTCGCTACTTTTTTGGTTCTAGTTTCTATTAGGTTTGCTATTTCGTCATCTACAAAATTTTTTACGTTTACTAGCCCAATGACTCCTTTGTGTTCTGCGGATTTTTTTGGAGCATCTTTTGTGGTTTGGTCGAAGTTATCTTGGCCTTTTATTGTGTTGAATATTAGTTTTGCGTCACTCGCGTTTTTTGTTATTGGACCTATGCAATCGAAGCTCATACTTAAGTTTAGGAGGCCGCATCTTGAGACGCTTCCGTATGTTGGTTTTAGGCCGGTTACTCCGCAGTGGGAAGCTGGGTTTCTAATTGAGCCCCCTGTGTCTGAGCCTAGTGTAAAGTCTGCTAGGTCTGCTGCGACAGCAGAGGCCGGACCTGAAGATGAGCCTCCTGGGATAAGTTTTGGATTGGTAGGATTTTTACATGGGCCAAAGGCGGAAGTTTCTCCGGAGGCACCGCATGCGAATTCGTCCATGTTTAGCATTCCTAAGAGTATTGCGTCTTCGGCTAGTAGTTTGTTTACCGTGGTCGCGTTGAAGGGTCCAGTGTAGTCTTCTAGTGTTTTTGAGGCGCAGGAGATTGTCATGCGTTTTGCTGAGATGTTGGCTTTGATTGCGAAGCAGAGTCCGGCTAGTTTTCCGGCTGTTTTATTTTTGATTCTTTTGTCTATTTCTTTTGCTTGATTAATTGCGTCTTCGTTTAGTTCCAGGAATATGTTTAGGTCTTTAGTCTCTGGAGTTGCTATTTTTTTTGAGAAACTTAGGACGTTTTCTAGGGCAGTTAGTTTTCCGGCTTGGATTTGTTTTAGTTTTGTTTTTAGCATTTTATGTCTCCTTTGTCGATTAAGAATTGTGTGTAAGGGGATACTTCATGTTTCCATTCATCTATCTTTTTTAAGTCAAATCTTTTTATTTCTTTTATGTTACCTTTTGGAGTTATTTCTTCTGGATTTTTTAGGTATGCCAAAAAACTTGTTAATGAAATTGTCATTCCTTCTTTTGTTTGTGGATTTTCCCAGAGAACTTTTGAGCTTAGGGGTCTTATTATCTCTATTTTTCCTCCTATTTCTTCGAACACTTCTCTTTTGCATGCCTCTTCTAGAGATTCTCCTTTTTCTATAGAGCCTCCTGGTAGCTTGTAGAAGTCGTCTTTGTTGTCCTTGACAGTTATTAGATATCCTTCTTGGATTATTACTGGTCCCGATACTACTAAGTGTTTTCCTTCTAGCGTTGCCATTATTTTTTCCAGGCTCCTTTTTCCGCTACTAAGAAGTTGTCTTCTACGAAGGGTGCGTTTGCGAATGTTGTGGAGCGGAATTCTTTGTCGGTTTCCCAACCAGTTCCTTCAGCTCTAGTTCCTGAGTTGTTTTCGTGGTGTCCTTCTGGGGCTTTTATTTTAGATAATTTTGAGGCGAACTCATTTAGGAGTTTTTTGGAGTCTTGCTTGATTTGAATCTTTTCTTCTTCTGTTACTTCTCTCCATAGCGAATTTTGTTCCATGTTGGTTGATGTGTGGAAATGTTTATAATGTTTTGGTTGCTTGGTTTGGTATGGTGGATGATTGTGTGTTCTGTAAGATTGTGAAGGGTGAATTGCCTAGTGAGAGAGTTTTTGAAAGTGATAATTTTATTGTGGTTCGAGATGCTTTTCCGAAAGTTGAGGGGCATTCGTTAATTATTCCAAAGAGGCATTTCGATGATTTTATGGGGATGGATAAGGCTTTGGATCCTGAATTGTTGGAGGTCGCGCGGGAGATTGCTAGGAAAGAGAAATGGGATGAGTTTAATTTGGTGACTAATCAGGGTAAGAGTGCTGGACAGATTGTTTTTCATACTCATTTTCATATTTTGCCGCGGCATAAGGATGATGGGTTTAGGTTTGGCTTGTAATTTTTTAGAATTTTATTTTACGGTGTAATTCTGTCTCGGTCTCTTGGGAACATGCAGACTTCTCTGACATTTGACATTTCCAGTAAGACTTGAGTGAACCTTTCTATCCCTATTGACCAACCTGCGTGCGGAGGTGCTCCGAATCGGAAAGAATCTATGTATTCCTTGAAGTCTTTTGGGTCCATACCCTTTATCTCTAATCTTTTTTCTAGGAGTTCTGGTATGTGGATTCGTTGTCCGCCTGAACTGATTTCCATTCCTTTGTAGATTGCATCGAAGCCTTCTGATAGCTCGGCATCTGGATTTTCGCCTTTTGGCATTATATAGAAAGGTTTTCCTTTCATTGGCCAGTCTGTTACGAAAGTGAGGGTGTTTGGAAATATTTCTTCCAGTTTCTTTTCGGCTTCTCCTGTTAGATCGTCGTCTCCGATTTTTACTCCATTTTCTTCTAGCATTTTTTTAGTTTCATGAAATGTTAGATATTTTATTTTTGGTATTTCTAGTTTTAGCTTTAGAATTTCTAGTTCTTCTGCGTTTTTTTCAATGACCTCTTTTACTATGTGCTGGACTGCGCCTTCCATTTCTTTCATTGCATCTTCTGCATTTGCGAATGCTATTTCTATATCCATTTGTCGGCATTCGTTTAGGTGTCTTGTTGTGTTGTGTTTTTCGGCTCTCCATACGGGGGTTATTGTTACCATGTTTTCCATTGAGCAGGCGATCATTTGTTTGTAGAGTTGTGGGGATTGTGCCATAAATACTTCTTTTTCGAAATATTTTGCTTTGAAGAGTTCGGTTCCGCCTTCGCTTGAAGCTGCTATCATTGAGGGTGTGTGGCAGTAGGTGAAGCCTTTTTTTGTGAAGTAGGTTAGGAATTCTTGTCCTATTGTGGACTCTATTTTGAAGATGGCTTGCGTTTTTGCTGAGTGGAGGTCTAGAAATCTGTTGTCGAGACGGAGTGGGAGTTCGGTTTTTGAGTAGTCTGATGCGTCGATTGGGAGAGGGTTTTGTGCTTCTGCGATGATTGTTATTGATTCTGGGATTAGTTCTTTTCCATTTGGAGCCTGCTTGCATTCTTTTAGAGTCCCGATTACTTGGACTACAGATTCTCGATTTAAGTTGTCTAGAAGTTCGAAGGTTTTTTCGTCGGTTTTGCCGTTGATTCCGGTTACCTGGACTCTTCCGGTTCTATCTTTTAGGATTAAGAATCTTACTTTTTTTAGATCTCTTGTTTCGTGGACCCAGCCTTTTAGGAGGACTTTGTCTTCTGATTTGAAAGCTTCTTTGATTAGGGTTCGTTGCATGATATTTTGTGTTGATTGGGGTTTTTAAGAATTTGGGAATATGACAGAATTTATAAAGTTCTTATCGTTGGAAAGAGGATGGTGAGAGTTGGCTTTGATTTGCAGAAGAGAGATTTTGCTTGGATTTTGCTTATTGTTGTTTTATTTGGAGTTGGTTTTGCTTATTCTTATGGTGGAAGTGACCCTGATGTTATGGGGCATAGTATGGGGGAATTGGAATTGGATACTGGTGTAGATTGTAGGACTGTATCTGGTGCTTTTCCGAATACTCAAACTGTTCGTTCATTGAGTTGTAATGCTGATGAATATCTTATGAGTGGAGGTGGGTATTGTGGTGGTTGTGATATGCTTGCATCTAGGCCAGATGGTTTGAGTTCTTGGGAGTTATATTGCCGAGGGGGATGTAGTGCCGCCGCTGTTAATCCTTATCATATGAAAATAATTTGTTGTAAGAAATAATTTGTTGTTTTGGGTTAGGTTTTTATAGTATGGGTGTTTTATTTTGTTATGGATGTTGATAATTTAGAAAGTGCGATTAATTCGGCTAAGGAATCTGGGGAAGTTTCTGGAGATAAGCCTGTGGTGAGCAAGGAAGAAGAGGTTGGTTTTCATAAGGGTGCTTTGAATGTTTTGGTTGCTGAGCGTAATGAGTTGGTTAAGATGTTGCAGAATGTTGAGGCGATTGCTGGGGCGCATGTTAAGAGATTGAAAGAATTGGGTGTTGATGTTTCTCATAAATAATTGTAAGGTTTAAATATGATGTATTGCTGGTAGTTCTATGGCTGATATTTTAGGAAAAAGAGTTTTTATTCTATTTGGATTTGTTTTTATTCTATTTAGTGCTTTGCTAGCTTTTGCCTATTCTTCTGTAATTTCTAATCCTGGGCACGGGGGGACGAGTGTTTCTATTGTTGTTGACGGACATACTATGACCTTGCAGGAGGCTATTAGTAATGATTATCTTGTTGATTATGGACCTAGTGCTTCTGGGGATTTGACGGTTAGTTTGAGTGGGAATTATCATAGTGGTGAGGTGTTTGTTTCTGTTGATGGTAGTGAATCTAGCTTGGAGAATGCTGGAAGTTTTTGTGGAAGCACTCCTTCTTCTTATTCTTCTGGGATTAGTGTTGGGCATAGTGCAGATGATGTTTTGGTTAGTTCTGGCGGCATTGAGAAAAGTTTTCAGAGTGCTATTAATGACGGGGATTTTTGTTGTATCGTTTCTTCTTGGGGACTTGCTACTAATACTGAATGTAGTGGAGTTTCTTTTACTCAAACAAGTAATTGTGGAACCACTAGGCTTGCTACTGGGACTAAGACAGATGGTGTTTGCTGTATTCCTAGTTGTGTTGGGAAATCTTGTGGGCAGAGTGATGGTTGCACGGGAACTTGTACGGCGTGTGGTCCTATTACTACTTCTGTTGGTGGGTGTTCTGGTAATCAAATAACTAGTACTGTAACTACTTGTTCGTCTTCTTGTGTTAGTGGAACTTGTGTATCTGGTTCCTGTTCTACTAAGATAACTTATGGCAATTATTGTGTAGATAAAATTTGTAGTGGTGGAGTGTGTACTGGTTTTGGCTATACCCCAGGTGGCGGGACTCCTATGCGTCCATGATCGTGTTTTGTTAAAGGCACAAAAGTTAGTATGGCTGACGGGACGTTTAAGAATATCGAAGATGTTTTAATTGGAGATGAAGTTATTGGCATTGACGGCTCTATTAATACTGTTTTGAAATATGATAGGCCAGTTGTTGGAGATAGAAATATTTATTTGATTAATGATAAAGTTCAGGTTACTGGTGAGCATCCGTTTATGTCTGAAGGTGGCTGGAAGGTTGCTGATTTGGATTTATTCTATGAACAAAAAACTGATCATGGAAGATATGATGGAATTGAACCTGTGGAGATGAAGATTGGAGATGTTCTTTTTGTTGAAGGTGGACTTGAGACTGTTGAGTCTATTGAAGTTACGGAAAGACCTGCTGATGAAGTGGTTTATGATTTTGAAGTTAGTGGGACTCATACTTATATTGCTGACGGGTTTGTTGTTTGGGATAGTAAGTGATTTTGTGTTGGAAAGTTAGTTAAATGTTATTTTTTGTTTTGAGATATGATTGTAAGATTTTTTGCAGATAAATAGGAATAGTTTTATAAATTAGTTTCTTTTTGTTTTGTTATGAAAGAAAAAAATATGTTTTTGTTGTCGGGTTTTAGTGGTGCTGTTGGCGGATGTCTTGGTGCTGTTTCTGGGTCTAGTAGTTTGTTTGTTGTTGGAGTGGTTGGAGCTTCTATGGCTTTGGTTGTTACTTGGGCTGTGTCTGGATTTTTTAGTTAGTTAGTCTGAGTCTATTCCGTGTCCAGGAAGAAGTGTTTTGAATTTTAGCTTGGATATTTTTTCTAGAGATCTTTTCATCTCTGACATGCTTCCTCCTGGGAGGTCGGTTCTTCCAATTGTTCCTTGGTGAAATAGGGTGTCGCCTGAAAATAAGATGTCTTTGTGTAAGATGCAGATTCCGCCCTTTGAATGGCCGGGTGTGTTTATGATTTTGAGTTCTGGGATTTTGAGAGTGTGGATGTCGTGGAAATTTTCTCCGAAGTCTTTTGGTGAAGCGTAGAATTTTGCATTTGGGAAGAGATCTATTCCTCCGGTGTGATCCCAGTGATGATGTGTTAGTATGACTATGTTGATGATTGTTGGCGAGAGGTTTAGTTCGTGGAGATGGGAGATTAGTTCTTCGGAGTTTTCTGGTGAAGAGGTGTCTATTAGGATGTTTTTGTTTTCGAGTTGGATTAGATAAACGTAGGAGCCGAAGTTCTGGAAGGAAATTTGGTGCACGTTTTTGTCGATTTTTCTTATCATTTTAGATTAAGGTGGGATTAGTTGAAAAAGGTTTTGATGTGTTGTGGGGATGTGTTTTGAAATAAATTTGTGAATAAATTCCAAGAATTAAATAAAAAAAATTAAAAATTACTAGATTATCTAGTTTCTAGATGAGCTAAAGCATTCTTTGCATCGAACTGGCTTTCCTTGTGTTGGCTTGAATGGTACTTCGCAAGATTTTCCGCAATCTGAGCAAGTTGCCTTGTGCATTTCTCTTTGATTGTTGTTTCCGAATCGATTATTATTTCGATTATCGAATCTACGATTTCCGCCATTGTTTCCGCCGAAGCTTCTCTGTGGTTTGTTCTTTCTGAAGCATTCTTGGCATCGAACTGGCTTGTCTCCTGATGGTTTGAATGGTACTTCGCATTCTTGCTTGCAATCTGAGCAAGTTGCTTTGAACATTTGTCTATCTTCCATATTTGTTTTTCCTCCGTGTATCTGACATAAGTTTTGAGCTTATGCTTTAAATTTGGACGAAATTAGGGTTTTTAGGGCTATGGGTTGGGGTATTTAGAGTAATTTTTTCAATATATCGGCTATTTCTTTGCCTGAGACTTGTCCTTTGAATTTTCCCATTAGGAGTCCCATGTATGCGCCTTGTGACAAGCCTGGCTTTTGTTTTATTATTGCTTCTGTCTCTGATTGTAGGTCTATATCTGATTTCTCTAGGGCTTCCTTTAGCGGTATGCCTTTTGCTATTTTTTGTAGGACTAGTTTTACGTCGTTGGATGCTATTTTTTTATCGACTTGTTCTAGAATTGCTTCTAGTGCGTGTGGATTTAGGATTTTTTCTATCTCTATTAGTGATTTATTTTCTTTTTTCGCTATTTCTTTTGGAAAAATGGTTAGAGATTTTGCTATTAGGTCGTGGTTTTGCGAGGTTTTTGCTAAGATTTTGAATTCTTCTACTTTGTTTCGTTTTAAGATTAGTTTTATCAGTTCGTCGTTTAGGCCGAATTCTTTTAGGTAGGAGGAATTTTCGGATTGGAGTTTTGGGAGGTTTTTTTTGGTTTCGTTGATTAGCTCTCGTGAAATTTTTAGGATAGGGTGATCCGTTTCTGGATACATTCTTGCTGCGCCTGGCATTGGTCTTAAGAAAGAGCTTGTTGCATCTGGATTTGCTTTTCTGACTTCGTTTTTGCAGGTGTTTTTTTCTACGCATTCTTGTTGTCGTGAAATTTCTTTGTCGATTGTTTTTATCATCATTTTGGTGTCTTGGAATCCCTTTATTTCGACTCGTTTTGATCCTTTGATTGATATATTGACGTCTTGTCTTATTGTGCCGAGTCCTCTTTTTACTTTGCAGGCCCTTAGTATTTCTCCTAGTTTTAGTGCTGCTTCTTTGATTTCTTCTGGGGTGTTCATGTGTGGGCCGGTTGCTATTTCTACTAGCGGAATTCCTAGTCGGTCGAGTTTGTAAGTTGATGTGGAATTTGGTGCTTTTCTTGCCGAGTCTTCTTCTAGCATTAGGTAGTCTATTGTTATTTTTTTCTTGGATGATATTTTTATGTATCCGTCATAAGCTATGAGTGCTGTTCGTTGGAATCCGGAGGTGTTGGAGCCATCTGTTACTGTTTTTCGCATTATTTGTGTTGTTGGAAATATTTTGCAGTTTAGGAGGTGTGCGATTTGGAGTGCTATTTTTAGGGCTTCTTGATTTATTGCGTGAGGTGGTTCTTCGTCTAGTTCGACTAGACAGTTTGTGTCGTATACTTGGTAGGTGAAGTTTTTGTTTTGGGCGGCTTCGTGTTTTACTGCTTGGTCTACTATTCCGGTTTCTCCTACGACGGGGTTTAGGGTTCGGTGGATTTCGTATTCTGGGTTATCTTGCCTGAGAATGGACGGACAGGAGCAGAATAATTTGTGAGTGTCTAGCTGCTGGTGAATTTCTAGGCCGGATTTTAGGCCTATTTTTTTGTAATCGTGTTTCATGACAGAGGATATATGTTAAGGTTTAAATAAGTTGTTTTATTTATTCTGAAAGGAGGTAAAGATGAAATTAACTAAAATTAATTATAATTCGGCCATGTTTTTTGGTGTGATTGCGTTTTTGATGTATTTGTCTGTTGGTGTTTTTCAATGGATGATACGAGATGAGCTTTTTGCTACTTACGGTCTTGAGGTTACTCTGCTTTCTGCTTTTGTTGTGGCTCCTGTTGTCGGTGGAATTGCTGGATATCTTGGAATGTTTTTGACCATTGCGATTTATAATTTAGTTGCTAGAAAATATCCAATTAGTTGGGAAGTTAGTAAGAAGTAATTTTTTATTAAAAATTATTTTTTGCTTTTTTATTTTTTTGTTATAAGTTTTGCTTTTGGGTTCCATGTTTTGTGACCCAATATCCAGCCTAATTTTATTAGTGCTGTTTCTGTTGTTTCGTTTAAGAATATGATTCCGGTTTTTTGGAGGTCTCTTCCTGAGGAGTAGACGTTTGGATTGAGAGTTCCGTGAGTTGTTTGTGCGGTTGCTACTATTGTTATTCCTGAAGATATGGCTTTCTTTATTTTTGGGAGCCAGTTTGTTTTTGATTCTTTGCCTGGCACTTGTCCTAATCCGGTTGTTTCTATAACTATTCCTTTGTACCCTTGTTCTTGATAGTGGTCTAAGATAGATGGGTCTTGTCCTGGGTGGATTTTTATTATTGTTACTTTGTTTGAGAATTTTGTGTCTAGTTTTGGTTTTTGCTTAGATCTTGCGTTGAAAGTTTTTAGGATTTTTATTTTTTCTTTTGTGATTCTTGCGATTGGACTTGAGTTTATTGGTTTGAATGCGTCTCTTTTTGAGGTGTGCATTTTTTTTGATTTGTGGGCTGATATTGCTATGCAGGATTCGTCGTTTTCGTTTTCGTGTCCGATTAGTGCGATTTCTGCGATGTCTGAGATTGCGTATTTTGCTGCACATGTTAGGTTTAGGGCGGCGTCAGTTGAGGCTCGGTCGATTGACCTTTGAGAGTAGGTTAGGGCTATTGGTTTTGGAATGTTTTGGAGGAAGTAGTGCAGGGCTGCTCCTGTGTAGTGCAGAGTGTCTGTTCCGTGTGTTAGGATTATTCCTGATATTGAGTCGTCTTTTAGATATTTTTCACATTCTTCTGCTAATGTTTTCCAGTCGGCTGGGTCCATGTCTTCTGAGAATTTCATGAAGGGACTTGTTATGATTGGGTTGCATATTTTTTTTAGGTCGGGAGAGATGTTTAATATTTCTTTCTTGTCTGTTGATATGACGGCTCCTGATTTTGGGTCTAGACGTGAAGATATTGTTCCGCCGGTTATTATGATTGCTACGTTTGGTAGGTTTGATTTGTTTGATGTTTGTGGTTTGGATTTTGTAATCTGTGCTGTTGATTTTTCTAGGATTCTTGCGTCTAAGATTTCTGATTCTCTTATCCCTATATTATATCCGGATTTTAATTTTAGAAGGATTGTTTCTGGCGTGTGGGACTCTAATGCGTGGCCGGACCAGGATTTTGTTTTGGTTTGGATTTGGACTTTGTCTCCGGGCCTGAATGTTTTAGTTTTCATGTAGTTATTAATTTGAGAAGATATAAAAAGGTTTGGAGGTTTGAGTTTTTATGGCTGAAAAAGTGTTTCCTGTGAAGATTGGTTTGGAGGTTCATGGGTATTTGGATACTCGGGAGAAGTTGTTTTGTATGTGTCGGACGAATTCCTTAAAGAGTGAAGCTAATAGTAATATTTGCCCGATTTGTACGGGGACGCCTGGGAGTAAGCCGATGGCTGCAAATGTCGAGGCGATTTTGAAGATGGTGCAGATTGCTACGGTTTTTGGTTCTAAGATTAATAGTGAAGTTGTTTGGCAGAGGAAGCATTATGATTGGGCGGATAATCCGAAGGGGTATCAGACGACGGTTTCGGGGGCGCATGCTAAGGTCAATGCTCAAGGGGGTGAGTTTAAAGGTATTAAAATTTGGGAGATACACTTGGAAGAAGACCCGGCGCAGTGGAATCCTGAGACTGGGAGAATTAATTATAATCGGAGTGGGTTGCCTTTGATTGAGATGGTTACGGCTCCTGAGTTTTCGAATAGCGAACAGGTTGTGGAGTGGTTGAAGAGTTTGGTTCTTAGTCTTAGTTATATTAAGGCGGTTCGGAAAAATGCTGGGATTAAGGTTGATGTGAATGTTTCGACTGGGGGAGAGCGTGCTGAGATGAAGAATTTGAATAGCCTTGAGAAGATTCGGAAGGCGATTGATTATGAGATAGCTCGGCAGATTGAGAATAGTGAGAAGGGAATAGCTCAAGAGCAGGAGACTCGGATGTATAGTGAAAGTAAAGGTATTACTGTTAAGATGAGGAGCAAGGAAAATGCTAGTGACTATCGATTTATTCCGGATCCGGATTTGGCGGTTATGAAGGTGGATGCTAAGATGATTAAGGAGGTTCGAAAGAGTATGCCGGAGATGCCGGAGGTTAAGCTTGCAAGGCTTCTAGATAAGTATAAGGTTGAGCCTAAGGATGCAGCGACTTTGACTCGGAATTTGGAGTTGGTTGATTTTTTTGAGGGGTTGGTAAATAAGGGAATTGATGCGAAAAAGAATATGGCTTGGATTACGATTGAGTTGTTGAGGGTTTTGAATTATAATAAGAAGACTTTGGAAGATGATGATGTAACGATTTTGCCCGAACATTTGGCGGAGTTGATTGAGGCGGTTGAGGGAAGAAAAATAACTGTTCTTAAAGGGAAGCAGATTATGAATGATTTTGTGCCTAAGTCGTTTAGTTTGAAGGAGCACAAGGAAGAGATAGGGAATATTTCGGAGGAGGCTGTGGAGAATCTTTGTAAGCAGGTTATTAGTGAAAATGGGCATGTTGTGGCGGAGTATAAGGATGGGAAGAAGGCGAGTTTGAATTTTTTGATTGGGCAGGTTATGCGGTTGTCGGAGAGGCGGGCCGACTTCAAATCTGTTACTGAGATTATGAAGAGGTTGATTGGGTAATGGATATTTGGGATTTTTTGCTTAAGTTTTTTGCAGGTGTTGGTGTAGTTTTTTCTTTTTGGTTAAGTTATAGGCTTAGAAGTAGACCTATTTTTGGTCGGGAAAAACCAAGGCATATTAATTCCTCTTTAAGAGATAAAGTATTGATGGCCGTGCTTATTCTAGGTGTTTGTTTTTTCTTTCTCCCAATCTGGGTTCATTTTGATGTATTCTTTTGGGCAGGATTGGCTTTGATTTTTGTTGCTCTTATAGGACTTTCTATAAAAGTAACTGGTAAGTGATGTAATTATAGGGGGGTTACCATATAAATCTTTTTAAGGTAAAGATATTATTTGTTCGTATGAAAAGGATGAGTTTGATTTTGGTGGGAGTTGTCTTGTTGCTTGGTTTTGTAGTTGCTGAGACAAATGATACGGTTATTGTAAATGAAACTCTTGAAGTTAATGAATCTGATATACCGAACGACACTGTTGTTGTGGCTGAAGCTGTTGATGTAGATGATATAGTAATTGATAGTGATATCCTTGACGGGTATGATTCTTCCCCAGAGGACGATCCTGCTGGCCTTGGTGAGCCCGAAGTTGTTGAAGAAAAGGATAGTTCCTTTGATGTGGCTTCTTCCTATATTTCTAGTGTGATTGATAAGATTAATGCGATTCATCATAATTTGTTTATTGTTGTTGTTGATGTTTTTTTTGTTTTGTTGATGCTTTTATACTTTATTTTTTATGGTAAGAAGTCTTCTAGTGCTTATTTTGCTCGGGCTTCCTCGCTTCATGGAAAAGCGCAGAGGGCGCATGTGAATGGGGATTATGCGAAGGCTAAAAAATTGTATAGTAAGTCTTATTCTCTTAGGGAAGAAGGAGAAAGGAAGGCTGACTCGGAGCTTTGCTGATGGCGAGATTTGAGGATGATTTTGAGTTTTTGAGTAAGGGGTCTGGGCTGATAGGAAGGAAGGAGGAAAAGGCGGAGGTGGTTTATAGGATAGCTTCTGGAAATATGTTGTTGATTGAAGGAGATAAAGGGGTTGGAAAGACTGCGTTGCTCAAGTATGCTATTGATAATTTTAAGGGTCTTGGGAAGGTTGTTTATATTGACGTTGGGACTTTTGGGAAGAGGGTTAATATTGCTGATTTGCTTAGTGGGCGACCTAAAGGGATGATTCTTTTGATTGATAATATAGAGTATCTTTCGGAGAGTAATAATAAAAGAATTAAGTATTTTTATGATCAGGATGATATTAAGTCTGTTGTGTTTGCTACTGGGGACTCAAAGGCGATTAGTTTTACGCCTGCTATAAGGAGTAGGATTGGGCGGAATGTTTTGAAGCTCGAGGCGCTTAGTAAAGGGGAAGTTTTGAAGATTGGTAGGGATAGGTTGAATGAGGATGTTATGATTAGTGACAAAGTTTTGGATGAGCTTTACAAGGAATCTAAGGATTTGAGGAGATTTTTGCTTAATTGTGATTTGCTCTGTAATTATTTAGATAGAGAAGAAAGAGATGAGGCTGAGGTTAAGGACGTTGCGATGGTTGTTGTTGATAATGTTGTTGATAATGTTGTTGAAGGTTGTTTGGAGTGTAATGGGGAGCTTGTGGAAGTTGGTGGTAAGTGGAGATGTGAGAATTGCGATTCATATTGTGAGGCTTGTGGATTTTTGACTGAAGAGAATGAATGTCCTGCTTGTGGGGAGGTGGAAGATGAATAAGGTTATTTGGTATCAGGAGTTTGGGTTTTTTAGTAATCCGTTTAGTATTAAGCCTGCGGCGTTTGATAATGAGATGTTTGGGAATGTTTCTGTTGTTCCTAGGATAATTAAGAAAATAGAGGAGCGGGGGATTGTTTTTGTTTCTGGGGATTTTGGTGTTGGGAAGACTAGCGTTTTGAAGCGGATTATAGGGGAGTTTCGTGGGGGGAGTCTTGGGGGACGGAAGGTTATTTATTATAATTGTAATCGGAGTGAGAGGTCTATTGATTATGATAAGTTGCTGGTTATGAGTGGAGGGTTTTTTGGTCGGCTTTTTGGGACTCGGAAAAAGGGGATGATGCTGTTGCTCGACGAGATGCAGGATATGAATAAGGGGGATTTGGAGAGGGTAAAGGAATATTACGATGACGGGTTTTTTCATTCGGTTGTTTTTGTTAGTCGGGATGATAAGGTGAAGCTTCCGAAGAGTTTAGTAAAAGAGATTAATGGGAATCGGTTTACTTTGGAGAATATGACGGGGAAGGAAGCTGTTAAGATGGTTAGGAAGAGAATTGGGGATTTGAATTTTTTAGGGGATGAGGTTATTTTGAAGATTTTTGGGAAGGATAAGAACTCTCGGAATTTTTTGAAGAATTGTGAGGATGTTTGTAGGATTGCTTTTGAGAGTGGGGCGGATTTTGTGGATTCGGAGCATGTTGAGAAGGTTTTGGGTTGATGGTGATTTTGGATAATTATATATACCTCAAGTTCTATTGTTAACCATGCCAAAAAAAGTGAAAATAAGTATGCAGGAAAAGCTTTCGCTTCTTTGGATATTCTTACTTTTTAATTATCTTTATTGTGATTATTTGGGAATGTTTGATGCGGGGATTTTGAGTGAGATTATGGGGGGAACAGTCGGTGGGATGGCTATAACTTCTGGGTTTTTGATTGGGGCTGCTATTTTTATGGAGATTCCGATTGCTATGGTTTTGTTGTCTCGGTTGCTGGAGAGGCGGTGGAATCGGGTTTTCAATATTGTTGCTGGGTTGATTATGATTGCTGGGCAGGTTGGGAGTTTGTTTGTTGGGGCGCCGGCGCTTTATTATTCGGTTTATAGTGTCTTGGAAATTTTGACTTTGGTTTGGATTATTTGGTTGGCTGTGGGGTGGCGAGAGTGAGATTTGAAGATACTTTAGGGGCTGGTTTGGTTGTTGTTGGGATTGCTCTTTTTAAAAGTAATGAACTTGTTGGGATGTTGTTTGTTGGATTTGGATTGGGATATGGTTCTTATCCTCATATTAGTAAGATGTTTGGAAATAAAAAATAATATAATGGCAAAGGTAAAAAATAAAGATTCGATTGTGATTTCTAGGAAGGCGTTTATTCCTATAGTGTTCCTTGTGCTGCTTGTTGGGATTATTTTGTCTAAGAGGGATTTTGGTGCTTTGGTTGTGTTGATTCTTGGGGTTGGGGTTGGAGTGTTTATTGGCCACGTATGGCATGACTCTGGTGAGTCCGAAGGGGGTAGGAAGAGATGAATTTGGATATATCGAAGAAGCAGAGTTTGTTGTTGTTGAGGATTTTGTATCCTGTTTGGCTTGTGGTTGGGCTTTTTACTTATGAGTATCTTCCTTCGATTTTTATGGTTGCTGGGGATGCGGCTGCTACGGCTGTTGGTATTGCTGCTAATGAGATGTTGTTTCGTGTTGCTGTTGCTGGGAGTTTGCTTGTTCAGTTGATTCATATCGCTGTTGTTTTGGTTTTGGTTCAGTTGTTCAAGGACGTGGATAAGGTTCAGACTAAGCTCTTAATCGTGGTTGGGTTAATTGGTGTTCCGATTGCTATGGTTGCTACTGTTTTCAAAGGGGCTGCTTTGTTTTTACTGAGTAAACCTGAACAGATGATGTTTTGGCTTGATATGAATTTGCTTGGGATTACTGTTGCTTCTATCTTTTGGGGACTTTGGCTGTTGCCTCAGGGCGTTTTGATTTTGAAGTCTGGTTGGTTTCCTAAGGTGTTTGGATATTTGATGATTTTGGCTGGAGTTTCTTATACTGTTATGGCTTTTGTTGAGATTTTGTTCCCTAGTATGACGACGGTCATTTCTATTTTGAGTGCGATTACTATGGGTGAGGTTATGTTTATGGCTTGGGTTATGTTTATGGGGGCTAGGTTGAATGGAAAGAGATAGAAGGGTTGCTGGTATTGTTGGTTTTTTTATTTTACTTGCCTATATTGTTTTGGCGTATATGTTTACGGATTCGAAGGTAATTGTTGTGTCTGCTGAAATTGTTGCTGGTATTGCTGTTATTGGAATTGCGGTTTTGATGTTTCCGCTTTTGAGGAAGTATGGTAAAGGACTTGCTAATTTTTATCTTTCTTCAAAATTTGTTGAAGGGGCTTTAATGGTTGTTGCTGGGATTTTCTTTTTGTTTTCTGGATCTTGGCTTTTTGAGATGAGAGATCCTATTTATGTAGTGCATGCCTTTATCTTTATTTTTAGTGCGGCAGCATTTTATGTTTTGCTTTATAGGTCTAAGATTATTCCTAGATGGATTTCGGTTTGGGGTGTTGTTGCTTGTGTTTCTTTGTTGATCGGGAATGCATTGGAGATATTTTATACTTATGATTTGCTGAAGTTGTTTTATCTTCTTATAATTTTGAATGAGTTTTTTTTGGCTGGGTGGTTGATTTTTCGAGGGTTTGATAAGAGGGTATAATGAAGAAGCTGAGGGATTTGATGTTTAAGAGGCAGAAGGGAGATGAAGTTTTTATGGGAGTGTTCTTGATTATTGGTGGCGGTCTTGGAATTGCTGGTTATATCAGAGAGAATTTTCTTTATTATATTAGAGCGGGGATATTTTGCATTGCTGCTTTGTTTTTATTGTGGAGAAGAAATAAGTAATTAGAATAGCCAGCCTAAGTTTTGTATTCCTCTATAGATTACGTAAAACCAGCTTAGAATTCCGTGGAGAATTGCCCAGAGAATCGAGGCAGATCTTTCGTAGGAGAGTATCATTGCTAGAGCTGAACCGAAAACCCAGCATCCTCCGCATCCGGAACCGCATGATTTTGAGTTGCAGTCGAGTTTGTCTAGGTTTCGAACTTTGATGTCGATATCTGGGTGAGAGGATTTGAGTTTCTTTTTTGCTACTTTCTTTTTTGCTACCATTTTTATTTAAAGGTATTGAAGTATTTAAGGTTTCTGGGTGAGAAGATTTATAAAAGAGTAATTCATTGTGAATATTAATATGGTTCGAGGAGTAATTTTGTTTGCTGTTCTATTGACTTTGGCTAGTTTATTTGTTTCTGCTTCTATGGTAGAAAAGGGGAGTGGGCATGAAGTTGAGATTGAATTGAAGGAAGGGTGGAATATAGTTGCTGGGACTTTTATTGATGATGATTCTATTTCGCCTGATAGTGATATCAAAGAAGAGGATGTTCTTGCTATGTGGTATTATTCTCCGTTGCAGAAAAAATATTTTTTGATTCATCCTATAGAGGATGAGACTTGGAGAGAAATTGAGAAAGACGACGACGATTTTGTTTTTACAAATGCTATGTGGATTTATTCTGAGAGAGATGGTACTATAAAATATAATACTTTGGAAGATTATCCTCCTTTGAATCAGAGAAAATTATTGACTGGCTGGAATTTTGTTACTATTACTAGCGATATGACTTTTGACTCTTCCATTATGGAGTTCGAAGAAAGGAGCGATTATACTTTGCGTAATTTTAAAGGGAGTTGTAATTTTGAGGCAGTATATCATTTTGAACAGATTACTCAAGAATGGTCTTCAAATTTAGTTAATGACGATTTTATGAATGAGGAGATGGATTCTCATATTGCTGGACTTGGTATGCTTGTTAAGGTTTCGGATGATTGCAATCTTGGTTCTTTGAGTAGAATGAGTCCTCCTGTAATTCCGGTTGTCGAAAAAATGAGTGATTGTGATAAGGTTAAAAAAGATGTTTCTGTTTCATACAAAGGCTATACTTGTGTTGATTCTTCTAGCGGTGAAATAAAGGTGCAAATGACTAGGGGTTCTTCGGAAGAGTTTTTGGTAGAAGGGCTTATGCTAAGGAAGGTTTCTGGAGCTTATGTTTCATCTGATAAGGAATTTGGTAGTTTGGATGAGAATAGCGAGAGGGTTTTTTCTTTTGAAGATAGTGAATATAAAGATGCGAGTAGTGCCACAGTTAATATTGTTCTTAGTGGAAATAAAGTTTGTGAAGATGAGTATGAGGTGACTTTATCAGAATGTTGAATTTTAAGAAAGGTGGTGCTGGTTTGTTTATTTTGATAGTTTTTATTTTGATAATTGCTGGACTTGGCGTGTATTATTTTTTTGTGGGTGGAGACCCGATTTCTTCTATTGGCGGTGGAAGTTCGATTCCGCAGCCTCCTGCATTGCCTAATTGATTTTCGTGGGGTTTATTTATATAATGAATAAGTAAATATTTTTAGATAACTTCTAAAAGTTGGTTTTTCTAGCTTTGTTATGGTAGAGCTTAGAATAGATAGGATTATCCTGAGGTTTTGGAGAGATGAGGATGTTTTGGAGTTGGTTAGGATTGCGAGCAATGAAAAAATAGCTCGGAATATGATGACGGCTTTCCCTTTCCCTTATACTTTGGAGGATGCTGTTGGTTGGGTTGAGGTTGCCAATGGAGAGGAGAAAAAAGGAAAGAATTTTGCGGTTGAGGTTGAAGGTAAGCTTGCTGGGGGTTGTGGTTTTGATTTGAAGGATGGGCTTTATGAGGGGTGTGCTAGTGGTGGATATTGGTTGGGTGAGGATTATTGGGGAAGGGGAATTGCGACGGAGGCTTGGGGGATGGTTAGGGATTATGCGTTTGAGAATTTTGATATTCGTAGGTTTGAGGCTAGTGCTTTTTCTTGGAATCCTGCTTCTATGAGGGTTCAGGAGAAATGTGGGATGAAGAAAGAAGGTGTCGCCCGGGATTCTGTTTTGAGGTTTGGGGAGGTTTGTGATAAGGTTTTGTATGGGATGACTAGGACGGATTGGGAGAGGTTGGGATGAAAGAGCGAATATATTATGTTTACAAGTTTTCTGGTAATCCGGACCCTGCTTTTACTTGTGAGAAATTGAAGGCTGTTTTTGGAGAAGGGTATATTTTTGATGAGGCTTATCCTGATACTAGAGGGATGACTAGGGGGGATATTAGGGAGCTTTTTACGAAGGAGATGAGAGAGAGTGGGTATACTAAGGTTATTGCGGATGTTTCTTTTGGGCTTGGTAAGTTTATGTTGGAAGAGATTGGGTTGGCAGAGGAGTTTGGGATTGAGGTTAAGTGGATTGATTTGAGGGAGTATTGGTAGGGATAGTTTAGTTTTTTGTTTAAGTTGGAAGAAGAACATTTGATTGATTAGATTTATAAAGTTTAATTGTTTTTGTTTGTTATGGTTAAGAGGGTGATAAAAAGAAGAGTTGTTAGGAGAGCTCTTGTTTCTTCTAAATTAAGTTTTGGTGATGCTTTTAGGTATCCGTTTAATAGTGCTAAGAGAATGTTTAATATTTTGTGGTTGCTTCTTCCTATTTTTGGATGGCTTGCTCTTGGTGGATATGGAGTTAGGATTGTTCGTGAGTTTGCTCGTGGACAGTTTAGAGAGCTTCCTGAGATGAGGTTTGGGGATGATATGAAGCTTGGGTTTTTTATGTTTTTGAAGGCAATACCTTTTGTGATTTTTTGTATGTTATTTTTTGTAATTGTTTTTGCCTTTTTTGATAAGATACTTGGAATGAATGTGAGGCTAGCTGCTGGTTCTATGGATATTATTTATCCTATAATTGTTTGCAATTTTTTTGAAATATTTTTTCTTCCTATATTGGTTATTAACTTTATGATTAAGGGGACAGTTGGTTCTTTCTTTGAATTTAGAATTGTCGGTGCTGTTTTTAGGAATTTTTGGGATTATCTTTTAACATTGTTGAAGAGTATTGTGCTTGGTGTTGTATTTTTGTTTATGTGGATTGTTTTGGTTGGGATTCCTGCTGGGACTTTTACTAAGAGTATTTTCTTGGCTGATTTTTATAGAAGGAATGTTTCTAGATAGATTTTTATAGTTTGAGTTGTTTGATTAATTATGGCAAGACTTTCGGTATTTTGGAGTATAGTTTTGATTTTTGCTACTATTTGGTTTGGAAAGGAAATGGGTTGGATAAAATATAGTTTCAATTTTCCGTGGATTCCTGCTGTTTTGATTTTGTTTGCTTTGAGTGTTTTAATTAAAAGAGCTAGGTAGAATAGTGTGTTTTTTAGTATAATAATTTTTATATAGGTTTGAGAGTTTTTTTTGATATGAAGAAGAATTATTTGGAGTATTGTGCTAGAGATGAGTTTGCTGCTGAGAGGAAGAATTCTGCTATAGCTGGAATGGAGTGGGAGCCTCGTTTGGCTGAGAAGATGGTGGTTAGCTTAGATCTGATTAATGGTTATAGTCCGATTGCTCGTAGTGGGCATTTGTTTATGTATCATCCTGATAATGGGAGGGTTTGTGGTAATTTGTGTGGGCTTTTTGGGCAGTCGTATATTGATGGTGTTTTGACGGAGAAAGAGTTTATGTTTATTGAGGAGCATGATAATAGGAAGAATTTTACTATTCATAATTTGGAGAAAGATAGAGAGCTTTTTATTGGTAATTATAAGAGTACGAATAAAAATATTGGCCAGGGGGTTGTGGAGCTAGATATATTAAAAAGTGTTAAATTTTATAAACCCGCGGATCCAACTTATAAGGTGCCTTTTCGGTTGCCTATGAATGAGGTTCCTAATATTGTTTTGGATTTTTGGAGAGGGTTGGAGATAAGAGGGCATGAGAATCCTTATGCTGAAGAGGTTGTTGCTGGGCGTATTGTTGGAGTTTAGAATGAAGTTAATTTTTGGGAAAGGTTCTTAAATTTTATATAGTTATGATTTGTATGGTCTTTAAGAATGAATTTTCGTGGTCGAAGTCTAGAGATGGATTGTTTAAAGAATGTAAGAGGAAGTATTATTTTAATCATTATGGTTTTTGGAATGGGTGGATGAGCTCGGAGGAAGAGAGGGTTAAGCGGATTTATTATTTGAAGAAGTTGAGTGGGAAAGAGGTTTGGTTGGGATCAGTTGTTCATGAGATTATTGAGTATATTTTGAAGAGATTTCGTGCGGGGAGGGAGGTTAGTTTGAGTCATGCTTTGGTGATTTTGAAGAGGCGGATGGAGAGTGATTTTGAGATGTCGAAGTTGAAAGAGTATACGGGTTTTATGAGTAAGGCGCATAAGTTTTTTGAGGATGAATATAGTATTGGTATTAGCGATGAGGTGAAGAAGGGTTTATTTGATAAGGGAGAGAGGTGTTTGAAGAATTTTTATAACTCGGATATTTTTATGGAGATTCGACGGACGCCGGTTGAGGATTGGATTACGTTGGAGGATTTTTTGAGTTTTGATTTTGAAGGAACGAGAGTTTATCTTAGTATTGATTTTGCTATGAGAGTTGGAGATCGTGTTGTTTTGTATGATTGGAAAACTGGCGGAGAAAGGCAGAGTGATTATGAGTTGCAGTTGAGCTTATATGCGCTTTATGTTGCGGAGAAGCTTGGTATACAGCCGCAAAAAATTACGGCGAAGATGTTTTATCTGGCTTTGGGGGCTGAGGGGAAGGTGGACTCTTTTGAGGTGGATTCGGAGCGGTTGGAGGAGACGCGGGCTTACTTGCGGGCTTCGGTTTTGGAGATGAAGGGGCAGCTGCAGGATGTGGAGGGGAACGAGGCTGTTGAGGAGGATTTTGAGAAGCGGGAAGGGTTTTGGTGTTCGCGGTGTTTATTCCGGAAGGCTTGCTTGGGCGAGTGGAAGGAGTAGTTTTTGGCTTTATGGCTTGTTTTACAATTGGTGTGGGTTTTTGCTTTGTTTGCTTTATTTTTTTAAGATAATCATTTGTTTTGCTATCTGATTTTATTGTTTCTACTGCAAATTTCTTTTTTCTTTTAGAGTTGAGATAAAATCCTATTCCAATTAATCCTAATAATATTAATATTGTTGGAATAATTAGCCAGAAAAGTGAAGGTATTTTTATTGCACTTAAAATTTTTTTGTTAGTTGATGTTGAGTTGGTTTTGGTGCTTGATATAGATTTGTTTTCAGTTTGGTTTTGAGACGTTGTTGTTGCTGTATGGGTTTTTGCTTGGGTTGAGACTATATTGACTTGTATGTTTTTGGTATCTTGAGAGAGGGTTTCATAATTTCCTGTTTTGCTGTTATAGTTGTATTCTATTCCGAATATTATTCTTTCTTGGGTTGCCGTTGTGTTTGTTGGTATTGTGAAGCTAAATGTTGCGTTGGCTGTTTTTCCTATTGCTATATTTGTTATGATTTCTTCTTCTCTTAACTTGAGATTTGCGTTAAACGCTATAACTAAAACTCGTTCCTCTAGTACGTTTCCTAAGTTTATTATTTCTACTGTGTATTCTGTTTTTGATCCTGCTGTTATGTCAGTTGGCCCGTTTATTTTTTTTATCAAGATCGATCTTTTCTCTCCTTCTATTTCTATTTCAACTTCCTTGTTTGGACTTCTTGCTTTTTGCTCGGTACAAATGCTTTCGTTATTTGTGGCGTATAGTTTTCCATATAAAAAATAGTTTCCGGCTTTGATATTATCTAATTGAAAAGAAAAATTTGTTTTGATTATTTCATCTTCATCTAGATTGATTGTTTTTTTTGGATTGGTTCCGCTTGTCGTGAAGTTATCTATTATGCCGTAGTCGCTATCTAATAATATTAATTCTAAATCAAAATCCCTTGTTGTATAGTTGTCGTTTTTTATTTCTACTTCTATTGTTAATTTTTCACTTGGTTTCCATAGCCAATTGTCATCGTCTATTGAATTGAAATCTTCTATGTTTATTATTTCGAGATTATCTTCTCCGACATCTTCTTCGCACAATTCTTCGGCGTTTACCTGTACTCCTAACATTAAAATTAGTATAAAAAATATTACACTCCTTTTTCCCATGAGGGTTTATGATAAGTGCTTATTTAAATTTAATTAAAAAATAAAAATTTATTTCGAGTTTTTTTATTTACTCTTTTTCTTCAGTTGTTTCTTCACTTTCAGTTGCTTCTTCTGTTGCTGGCGTATCTTCGCTAGCATCTTCTTTAGCTTCTTCTGCTGTGTCGATTTTTTCTTCTGAATCGCTTGAATCTTCTTCTGCAACTTCTGGTGCTGCTTCATCGTCAGTCCCTTCAATATCTTGATTGATTGCTGATGGGTCTGCCGTTGGTGCAACTGATTCCTCGTTTGAGCTTGCAGCTCCGTCCCGTGGAACCATTGGTCTAGCTTCGCTAACTGTTAGTGGCCTTCCATCTACTTCCTTTTGGTGCATTTCACTAACTGCTTTTTGAGCTGATGAATCATCTGTGAATGTTACGAATCCGAATCCTTTAGATCTACCTGAGAATTTGTCCTTGATTAGAATTGCTTCTTCAATATCTCCGTATGAAGTGAATAATTCTTTCAATCCTTTGTCATCAATAGACCAAGGTAGATTTCCTACATATAATTTCATATTTTCCTCCTGTGTTATTTAGTAATTTTGATAGAATATTCATTTGTGGTCTTGGTCTCGTTTGCATTATTAAATTGAAAAGAAGGTTTTTAAGTCTTTAGTCTAACTAAGTTTTGCAGTGTATCTTCTTGTTATTTGAGGTTCTATGTGTTTTGGACTATTCCTTTTTCCTGGTTTTTTAAAAAATAGATATATTCCGATTCCTGCTAGTGTTATTAGTCCCATTAGTATTGGCCATGTGAATGATTTCCCTGGTGATCCGATGACGTTTCCTGTTATTATACTGTTTCCTTTTATGCTTTCGTTTTTTGTTTGTGCTGTTGTTTCGTTTTGTATTGTAGTGTTATTTTCTATTAATGTTTCGTTGTTTTTTTCTGTTTCTGGTTTTTCTGTTTTTCCTTCTAATATTGTTAGGTAGTGCCTGATGTCGTCGTCTTCATCTGTGTCTTTGTAGTAATCTGATTTTGAGTTGTAGTTATATTCTGCCGAAAAGAGAATTGGGTATTTTGAGAGTGAGGCGTTATTTGGGATTGTTAGTGTAAATGTGACATCTTCTGTTTCTCCTGAGTTTAAGTCTGATATTTCTATAGTTTCTAGGATTTTTAGGTCGTAGTTGTATATTAGTATAGATGTTTTGTCTTCATCTTCGCTTCCGAAATTTGTAACTGTTGCTGTGTAGATTATTTTTTCGGAAGTTTTAGCTTCTGTTGGGCCGGTTATTTTTGTTATTTTAACTCTTCTGTCGGGTCTTTCTATTTTTATTATGGTTGGATTTGATTTGCTTTCTGCTTTTAGACTTGTGCATGTTTCTTCGTCATCTTCGTCGTATGATTTTGCGTAGAGTGTGTATTCTCCTTCTTCTATTTCTGTAGAGATAGTGAAATATAGTTGGACATCATCATTTTCATCTTCATCTAGGGTTATGTCATCCTCTGGTCTTTTCGCATCTTCTGTGAATATTGTTTCTTCATTGTTTTCGTCTAACATTATTAGTTGGATTATAAAGTTTCTCTCGGAGTATTCTTTATTTTTTAATTCTAGAGATATTTCTACATCTTTTCCTGGTTCCCAGGTCCATTCTTTATCGTTGTCATCTTTCTCGTCGGTGATTTTTGTTATTTCTAAGTCGTCAATGTCCACATTTCCATCTTCACACATTTCTATTTTTTCTATTTCTATTTCTTCTTCGGAATTTTCCACGCATTCTCTATCTTCATCTCCTTTTTTGTAGAATTTTATATATAACTCGTAATTGTCTTCGTCAGTGTCTTCATCTATTTCAAAATTTAGAGAAATACTTTTTCTTTCTTCTGCTGACAGTGTGAACTCTTCCTTTAGGTCTCCAGAGTCTTTTGCCACTGTTATTTCTTCATCGTTTTCTATGAAAATGGCTTCTAAAATATATGTTTCTGATTCGTCGTTTTTATTTTCTATTCGTGCTTCTATTTCTATTTTTTCTGATGTTGACCATGTCCATTCTTTTGAGTTGTCTTTTAGCATGTCGTCTATTGATATTAATCTTAAGTTTGTTTCTCCGACTGTTCCGTCTTCGCAGAACTCGAAAGCTGATACTTGGACTAGTAGTGAGATTGTTATAATTGTTAATAGTATTTTTTTCATGAAATTATATATTCTTTTGATATTTAAATATTGTGACTTAATGTGTTAGCTCCATTATTATTGTTGCTATTCCGAGTAGGAAGATTAGGGAGAAAATTATTATGATTGGTAGGTTTATTGGCATTTTTATTTCTGGTTGTTTTTTATTTCTGGTTTTGGATTTTGCTTTTCTTGCCATTAAGAGGATTAAGATACCGGTTGTTCCTCCAGAGATGACGCCTCCGATTGATAGAATTAGTATGAATTCTGCTAGATCAAGTAGGGTTAGGATTACGTATAGAGCTAGTGGGACGAGGGAAGTTAGGATGAAGTTTGTGCTTCTTGGAGTTTTTATGTCGTATTTGAAGGTGGCTTGGAGAGAGTATGAGAGGACGAAGTATGAGGTTAACATTGTGAAGATTCCGAGGATTATCATGATTGGTCCGAAAGAGAGTGTTGCGATTTTGGTGATGGCGGTTCCTAGTGTTCCGATGAAGATTGATGAGAATAAAATGTATAGTATGATTGGAATTAGTGAGCCTAGTATAATTGCCTTTTTTAGGAGTTTTTCTTGGCCTTTGATTTCTTTCCTGAGTTCTGGTATTGAGGTGAATCCTAGCAGGGCGAAGAGGACGACTCCAAATGGTAGGGTGAAGTTTGCCGTGTTTATGATTGTTAGATTTGTTAGATTTATGGAGGGTATTATTTTTATGAACATTCCTAAGACGATTATGATTATTGTGATTACTCCGAATGTTTCTATTTTTTTTAGTCCCTTTAGTCCTCTTTTTAGTAGGAGAGTCATGATTATCCAAAATGATATTGCGAAGAACATGGGAGAGGTGTCTCCTGGGATTAGTTTTGCGAACGAGTCTCCTTCTCCTATCAGATAGGCTAAGAGTGCGGAGTAGATTCCGAATATGACGGCGAAGAACATGGTTCGTTTGCCCCAGATTCCGAGGTATTCTTCGGCGTAGCCTGTGAGTTGGTGGTTTCCTTTTGTTCTGAGTGTGATTTCTCCTAGTGTTAGGTTTGTGAATATCATGACTGCTCCGATTGCTATTAACCAGAATAATCCGATTAAGAATCCGGATTTTGAGAATACGTATGGGAGGCCGAGTATTCCGGCTCCTATGATTGTTCCTGAAAGAGTAAATGTTGTTGCCCAGAATTTTTTGTTGATTTTGTCACCTCATTGTTTGAATGTGGTTTGTTTTTATAAGGTTTATCACGATAATCTTCTTAAAGTGCTGTAATTTTTTGAGGGTTAAGATGGTCGATATTGTTGTTAATGAGAATTTTGAGGATGACGCGGATGAATTGTTTGAGGGTTTGAATAGCGGTAGTTTTGATTCGTCGGAGTTGTTTAAGTTGCGGATGGATTCTGAGGAGGTTGCGGCTGATTCGGAGATTAAGGAGTTGATTTGTTGGGGTGAGGTTAGTAAGAATTTGGCTTATGATTTGCCTTATCAGAGGGAGGGGGCGCTCAAGTTGCTTCGGGATTTGAATGCTACGGCACTGCTTGCTGATGAGGTTGGGCTAGGGAAGACGATTACTACTGGGATGGTGATTAAGGAGGGTGTTGTTCGGGGTTTTTTGAAGAAAATTGTTATTCTTTGTCCTCCGAGTTTGGTTGACCAGTGGGTTGAAGAAATGAAGGAGAAGTTTGCTTTGGATTTTGGAATTATTGAGAATGCTGGGGACTGGGGGAAGTTTGACTTTGCGATTGCTTCGATTGATAGAGTTAAGGGGTTTGATCGGAAGATTCATGAGTTTCGGCATAAGAGTGCGCATCAGATTTCTTGGGATTTGGTGATTGTTGACGAGGCGCATAAGCTCAAAGAGCGGAATACTGTGAGGTGGAAGTTTGTTGACCGGTTGCAGAAGAAAAGGTTTTTGTTGCTTACCGCGACGCCGTTTCAAAATGATTTGTTGGAGCTTTACAATTTGCTTCATATTTTGAAGAGGGGGCATCTTGGGACGATGAAAGAGTTTCGGAAGAAGTTTTTGTTTCGGGGAAATAAGCGGCATCCGTTGAACCCTTTGGAATTGAAAAATAAGTTGGAGGAGGTGATGGTTCGGAGGAAGAGGACGGAGACTGGGATTGATTATAAGAAAAGGATTCCTGAGATTGTTACAGTTGAGTTGACAAGGGTTGAGAAAATGATTTATGAGAATACGGTGCGGTTGTTGCGTGAGAATTATTTTAGGGCGAATGGGAGCGAGATTAATGGGGCGTTGATTGTGTTTGCGGTTTTGCCCAAGGTTACGAGTTCTTCTAGGAGTGCTGTTGAGAGTTTGACGAAGATTGCCGAGAGTGAGGTTTATGCGGAGAGAACGCGGGTTTTTGCGCAGGGGATACTGGATGATTATGCTAAGGTTGAGAAGGATTCTAAGATTGAGAAGTTGGTTGAGTTAGTTGAGAAGATTCGTTCGCGTAGTGAGGACGAAAAGATTTTGATTTATACTAGGCATCCTACGACTCTTAAGTATATTGTTGAGAAGCTGGTTCCGCAGAAGTTGAAGATTATTGAGTTTATGGGGGGGTTGGACCGGGAAGAGAAGTCTCGAAGGATTGAGAGTTTTAAGAGGGGCGAGGCGGATATTTTGATTTCTACTGACACTGGGGCTGAGGGTTTGAATTTTCAGTTTTGTCGGAATTTGATTAATTATGATTTGCCTTGGAATCCTATGAGTGTTGAGCAGAGGATTGGGAGGTTGGACAGGATTGGTCAGAAGCGGGATATGTATATTTATTCGTTTGCGACTAAGGGGACGATGGAGGAGCATGTTGTTGATTTGATTATTAATAAGATGTGTTGTGTGGGTCTTGTTATTGGGGAGTTGCCTATAATACTTTTTAATTTGGGGCTTGATGCTGAGTCACGGAGCAGTGGGCGGAATAAGATTGAGGAGAAGTTGATGGCGAGTTTTATTGAGGGTAAGGGGAATTTGGATTTTTTTGCGCGTGGGGTTTCTGAGATTGCGGATGAGATTAGTTTGGGCATGAAGGATTATGAGAAGGAGAAGGTGGAGAATGCTTGTTTTTTGGATGATAAGTGTGATGCTCGAGGTCGGCCGTTTTATGAGTCTGCTTGAGTATTTAATCTGAAAGGAAAGTATTTCTTTTTCTTGCTGCTCTTGGGTCTTCCATAATTCTTGTGAGGCCGTCTTTTTGTGGTTGGTTTTCTGCTCCTATGGTATCCCAATTGTACTGTTTTGGGTTGTATTCTATTTGTGGCTTTTCTTTTCTCTAGTTTTCCTGTTATGTATAAGTTATCTATAGGCATGATGTTAAATGGGTGTTGAAGTTTAAGTATTTGTTGATTCTGGGATTGAAGTTGTTGATAATTTTGATGAGAAGCCTGGAAGCTTGGAAGATGAAGTTTCTAGGCATTTGGGAAATAAGAATAATTCTCATATAAGATCTATTCCTGATGATGATATTCCGTTCTGATGTTTGTTTAGGTTTAGAATTATTGAAATCTTTATATTTTCTTTAAGAGTTTTTTGATTAGTTTTGGTTTTTTTGTTGTGTATAAGATTAATCTTTTTGCTATTACTAATCCAGCTGCGCCTATGAAAATTGTGTAATTCGCTAACATTTCTTTAATTAATTCTCCGGTTTCGCCATTTGGACCTTGAAACATAGAGGTTATTTCTAGTCCTGCTAAACTGAAAATTGTTAGAGCCATTACTCCCATTAAAAATTCTTTTGCGTTTTTGTGACTGATATTGAAGAGCCCTACTGTTATGCCGAGTAGGAATAAGATTGATATTGTTGTTTTTAGTGGGATATATTGAAGAGTGAAGACGGAAGTTATTGAGAATATTGAGCCTATAATGAATGCCCATTTGCCTATTATTTCTAGATTCATTTTGACCTCTTAATATATGTAGAAGTTCTTGTTTAAAAGTTTTTTGAAAAAAAGAAACATTGGAATCTCCTTAGAGATTCCGTGTTGGTGTTCCTTTTGTGAAATGTGTTTCACTACTGCTTTTTGGTTATAGCAGTCTTCCTTTTGTTGTTATTCTGAAGTAGTTCTTATATTTAAATGTTTGCCATTGGAGCACAATAATGCTCTTAAAGTAATTTTATTATTTTGTATAAGGATGGAACAGATTGAGAAATTTACGGTTGAATTTTTTAAGAATTTGAAATGTGATGTTTCTAGTGAAGGGGATGTTTTGATTGTCGAAAATGTTTCTAAGGGTTTTGAGGATTTATTTGGTAGACCTTCTCCTTATAGATTGAGTTTTGTTTCTGGTGTTGAGGGTAGTGAATTTGTTGGGAAAGGGAGTCGTATGATGGAGGCTATGAGGAAGTTTTTGGAGGGTGCTGGAGAGATGACGTTGCTTAGAATTGATTTTGATGTTGACCCTGATGCTGAGATTAAGAAGAGGCTTAATTTGAGGAATTGTGAGGTTGGAAGTTTAAAGAAGGGCTATCGGAATAATTTTTTTGCGCGGTTTAGTTTTGTTACGAGTTTTAATTATTTGAATGAGTCGGAGAGATTGCTTAGTGAGATTTATGTGCATGAGGGGAAGGTGGTTGAGGGTGATCTTGATGGGTATAAGACGGTTGATGGTGAGAGGTTGGTAGTTGATAAGGAGAAAGTTAAGAAGGGTTATGATGTTGCGAGAGGTTTTTTAGGAGAGTTAGTTAAGGAGAAGCAGGAGGTGTTGGGGGAGGTTTTGAAGAAAAGAATTGATGTTGAGGTGAAAAGAATTGAGCAGCATTACGATAGGCAGTTGGGTGAGCTTGGAGGGGATTTGAATTTGAAGTTGACGAAGATGAAGGAGTTGGAGAATGATTTGAAGTTTGCTGATGTTGATAAAGTGGAGATTTTGAATAAAAGGTTGGAGAGGGTTCGGCGTGAATTGGTGAAGGTTGGGGATGATGATGCGGTTAAGAGAATTTTGAAAGAGAGGGAGTTTACGATTCGGGATGCGATGCAGAAGTTTAGTTTGAATATTGATCGGAAGCTTGTGAATACTACGGTTATTTATTATCCGATTTATTCCTTTAGGTTGCATTTGCAAGAATCTGGAGTGACTGATAAAAATGTTGGCAGATTTCTTGAGATGAATTATGATCCATTGACTAAAGTTTTTAGTAAGTTGGAATGTGAAGGGTGTGGGAATCCCGTTGTTAATTTAAGTTTGTGTGCTGGTGGGCATGTTACGTGTGGGGATTGTTTGGAGAGTTGTGGTGAGTGTGGGAAGAAGTTTTGCGTGAAGTGTTTGAATAGGAGTTGTATTAGTTGTGGACGGAAGCTTTGTCGGGATTGTGCGGTTATGTGTCGTGGATGCGGGAAGTATGTTTGTGGGGCGCATGTTAGGGTTGATTGTGTTAGTGGGGATGAAAGGTGTGTTTCGTGTTTGAGAGCGTGTTTGAGGTGTCATGGGATGGCGCAGGAGAGATATTTTGGAGAAGCTGCTGATGGGAGCAAAGTTTGTATGAAGTGTTTGGGGGCGGAGAAGAGGGGAGAGGTTTTGGGGAAGGGATTTGGTTGATTTAGTTAATCTTATAAAATCAAGTTAGGTTATTTTAGTATTAGTGAGTCTGTAGTTTAATGGATAGAATACCAGGTTTCGGCCCTGGCGATGGGGGTTCGATTCCCTCTGGACTCGTATGAATGACATTATTAATAAGGTTAGAAAAGAGGTTTGTGATTTGTTTCTTGAAGAGTCTGAAGATATACATGCTACTTATCGTACTGGTTCGTGGATTTTTCCGAATCATTTTGACCCAATGATTAAGATATCTAAGGATTTGTGTTTGGAGTATGGAGGTGACGTGGAGATTTGCGAGTTAGCTTGTCTTTTGCACGATGCTGGTTTAGTTTACAAAAGAGAAGGAAAGAGTTCCAGGGGTCATGAGAAAAATAGTTTGGAGTTTGCTAGGAAAGTTTTGTCTAAGCATGGCTTTGAAGAGAGTAAGATTTGCATGGTTTTGAAATGCATTGAGGCTACTGAAATAAAATGCAATCCTAATGATGTTAATGAAAAAATAGTTAGGACTGCTGATATTCTTAGTCAATATTATTCTATCCATTTTTTTGCTAAGGCTCGTTTCTATTCAGAGTGGGAAAACTATGTTAAGTTTTTGGAGAAGAAAGTTGAAAAGGGTTTTGAAAAGATTTGTTTTGAGAAGGAAAGAGAAGAGGCTCGTCCTATAAGAGATTATTTGCGAATGGTTTTGTCAGAGTATAAGAAATATAATTCTAATTAAGGTGGATTTCTTCTTCTGAGATTTTTTTAATTTCGCCTGGTTTTAAGTTTTCAAGTTTTATGTTCGCCACTTGGATTCTTTTTAGTTCGAATATTTTGTAACCTAATTTTTCCATTACTTTTCTGATGATTCGGTTTCGGCCTTCTTGTATTGAAATGTCGAAGGTGTTGTTGTTTTTGTTTGAGATTTTGGCGTAGAATTTTCTGTTTTCTATTGGTATACCTTCGCTTAGGTCTGTGATATGTTGTTTTGTTATTACGGGGTCGGTTCTGAGTTGGTAGGTTTTTGTGATGTCGTGTTTGGGGTGGGTTAGTTTTTGGATTAGGTCGCCGTCGTTGGTTAGGATTAGGAGGCCTTCGGACATTGCATCTAGTCTGCCTACGTATTTTAGATGCTGGAGATTTTTTAGGGATTTTAGGTTGTAGATTGTTCTTCTGTTTTTGGGGTCTTCTTTTGTTACGAGGATTCCTTTTGGTTTGTTTAAGATGTAGTAGATGTTTTTTGGTTTGGAGCTTATTGGGATGTCGCTTATTGTTATTTTGTCTTCTGGAGTTGCTTTATCTCCTAGTTTTGCTGTGATGTTGTTTAGTTTTACTTTGCCTTGTTCTATTAGGGTTTCGGCTTTTCGGCGGGAGGTGTATCCGGAGTTTGCTATGATTTTTTGGAGGCGTTGCATAATATTTTATGGATTTAGTTAGTTTTATAAGTTGGGGTTGGTTTTGGTTGTGATGGCAGATAAGGACGTAAAAGGTATTACGATTTTGAAGGATGAGGATATTAGTGGATGGTATGAGCAGGTTTGTTTGAAGTCGGAGATGGTTGATTTTGGTTCTGTTAAAGGTACTATGGTAATTAGGCCGAGGGGTTATTTTGTTTGGGAATCTATTCAGAATTTTTTTAATAAGAATATTGTTGAAAAGTTTAACGTAAGTAATGCGTATTTTCCGCTTTTTATTCCGGAGTCTTTTTTTGCGAAGGAGGCGTCTCATGCTGAAGGGTTTAGTCCTGAGGTTGCTTGGCTTGATAAGAAGTTGACTGGGGAGGGTGAGAGGCTGGCGGTTCGGCCTACTAGTGAGACGATTATGTATGATTCTTATTCTCGGTGGATTAGGAGCTATAAGGATTTGCCGTTGAAGATTAATCAGTGGTGTAATGTTGTGAGATGGGAGAGTCAGGCGACTAAGTTGTTTATGCGATCGAGAGAGTTTTTGTGGCAAGAAGGGCATTGTGTTTATGAGAGTGAAGAGGAATGCGATAAAGATACATTGAATTATATTAAAGGTTATCAGAAGTTGGCAGAGGAGTTGTTGGCGATTCCTACTATTTTGGGACGGAAAAGTGAGCGGGAGAAGTTTGCGGGGGCTAAGTATACGTATACTATTGAGGCTTTTATGCCAGATGGGAAAGCTTTGCAATGTGGGACGTCGCATAATCTTGGGACTGGTTTTGCGAAGGCTTTTGGGATTGAGTATGTTGGGCGAGATGAGAAGAAGCATTTGCCTTGGCAGAATTCGTGGGGACTTTCTACTCGTTTGATTGGTGGGATGATTATGACACATAGTGACGATAAAGGTTTGGTTTTGCCGCCTAAGGTTGCGAAGAATAAAATTGTGATTGTGCCTTTGCTGTTTAAGGGTAAGGAGGACGGTGTTTTGGCAGTTGCTAAAGATTTGGAGAAAAAGTTGAAGAAGTTTGGTGTGATTTTGGATGATAGGACGGAGTATAAGCCTGGCGCTAAATTTGGAGAGTGGGAAATGAAGGGTGTTCCTTTGAGGTTAGAAGTTGGTCCAAGAGATGTTGAGGCTGGTGAGGTTATTGTTGTTAGGCGAAATGATGGGGAGAAACTGAGTTTGAAACTTGGAGATGTTGCTCGGGAGATTCCTGGTATTTTGGATAGGATGCATAGTCAGATGCTGGAAAAGGCTAAGAATTTTTTTGAGGGACGAGTTGTTGATGTGAAGGATTTTGCAGAGTTTGAGAAAGTGATTAAAGAGAAGGGAATTGTTAGGATGAATTGGTGTGGGGATGAAAGTTGTGAGGATGCGATTAAGGAGAAAACTGGGGCTTCTACTCGATGTATGCCTTTGGATGAGAAGGGTAAGGTTGAGGGTAAGTGTTTGCATTGTGGGAAGGAGAATGAGTGGTTGATGTATTTTAGTCGTAGCTACTAAAAATTTATAAGGATAGGTTTCTTGGATTTGTTATAAGGATAGGTTTTGTTTTTGTTTTGTTTGTTTTGTTTTTTGCTGGGAGTGTTTTGGGTGGTGAGTGTGAAGATAGTGTTGGACCTGAAACATTTATTGGTTTTATGGATTCGTATGGGTCGGAATTTGTTGATCAAACAAGTAATGGTGATTTTGTGGTTATAGGCCCTCAAAGAAAGACCCCTTCTTCTATTGGTCAAAATGGTGTTCGTTTTAGCAAATTTAATTCTAGCGGAAGTCTTCTTTTGACTAAAAGTATGTCTGGAAGTAATTCTTATAATTATAGGAGTGGTTATTTTGCGGCTACAAAAGTTAATGATGGTGGATATATTGTGACTAATGTCTATAAGGATCCTGCTCCTTCCGGTAAGTATCATTTAACATTATTCAAATTTGATTCTAATGGTAATGATGTTTGGGCTAAAAAAATGAATCCTATGTCTACGTGGGGGGAATTTCCGGCTTCTATAACTGGAACGAATGACGGTGGCTTTATTGTGGCAGGGGAGGGGCATGGTTCTACGAATTATAATCTTCTTTTATCTAAGTTTAATTCAAATGGAGGTCTGCAGTGGGCAAAGGGGGTAGATAGTTTTTCTAGAGAGCGTCTTTCTTCGATTAAGCAAGCAAGTGATGGTGGATATATAGCTGGTGGATATGCATATGATAGTAGTTCAACTAATGGGTATGATTTTCTTTTTATGAAATTTGATTCTAGTGGGAATGAAGTTTGGAGTAAAATTATTGGAGATGCGGGTACGGATTATGGATATTCGGTTTTGGAGGTCAGTGGGGGGTATTTGTTAGCTGGGAGAGGTTCTACTGATATGGTTTTAACAAAGGTCGATTTTAATGGTAATAAAATTTGGACGAAAATACAAAATAGTAGCTCTAATGCTAAAATTGTTTATATGACTGAAGCAGGTGATGGGGGATTTCTTATTAGTGGAATTGAAGATCAAGATGTATTTTTAGGTAAAATTGATTCTAATGGTAATGGTGTTTGGGCTAAGAAGATTGATTTTTCTGGGTATGACGTGGGAGAGATGGTCATTAAAACATCTGATGGTATTATTCTTGTAGGAAGAAGAGAATCTTTGCGTATGTTTATTTTGAAGACGGATGATGATGGAAATATTGAAGGGCTTTCTTCTTGGATAGATGAGTTGTTTGATTTTGAGGATTCATTAATTAGTGAGACAGTTATCGCTGCAAACTCCTATGGAGTGAGTCCCTCATTTAGTGGAGTTGCTGAAAGTTTTGCGTTAAATACTCCTTCTTCTGGTTTTTTGTGGCAACACCCTAACGTTCCTTATATTTCTTGTTGGGAAAATTTGAGTGGCGAGATAATTGATCGTGCGGATTCTGGAGATGTTGTAAGAATGGTTTTTGCTGGTGGTTCTAGTGGAATCTTTAATATCTTGGAGGATGATTTTGGTGTTAGTGCTGATGATAATATTCGGAGTATTGGTAGTGGTGTGATTGAAGGGAATAGTTTTGTTGGTAATTGGAGTGTGATTGGAAATGATTTGGAACAAAGCGAAGATGGTGATTATGAAGATTTCTTTTTTGAGATTAGTGGCAATAAAAGTGGGTATTTGAATGTTAGTTATAGTTTGACGCCGGATTTATATTGGACGAACATGGATGGAAATAGGATTAGTGAGTCTGCTGTTGGAAAGAGTGTTCGAATGGTGAGGACGAGATGGGATAATTCCGTTTCTAAGTTTTTTGATATTGAAGAGGATGATCGTCCAGCATTTGGCTGGGGGTATATTAAACATATTGAGGGAGACGATAATGACGATGTTCTTGAAGGGATTTGGCAAATAACTCAGAAGGATTTAGATGATGCAGATGCAGATCGG
>Ga0209249_1000766_pt1 | contig 36024 bp, 26 predicted proteins | sample SaaInlV_200m_DNA_4_FD_184653 | JGI IMG/M metagenome (GOLD analysis project Ga0209249, IMG submission 184653) | Marine microbial communities from expanding oxygen minimum zones in the Saanich Inlet - SI037_S3LV_200m_DNA (SPAdes) (version 2) | ecosystem: Environmental > Aquatic > Marine >...
TCCAGCTCATAATCAGTCCCTCTCAGTGCGTGCCACATAACTAGAATATCAGTTTGACATGTACCACCTGAACAAGGAGCCATAGAAAGGTCTATTGCATCTGCTCCTCCGTCTAATGCTGCCTTGTTGGCGTTAAGCCCGATTCCCGCAGTTTCATGTGTATGGAAATGAATGAAGGTATCACCAGGAAGTGTTTTTCGTGCCTGTTTTATTGTTTCATACACCTTTGACGGTACCGCGCTACCGGAGGCATCTTTAAAGCATATGGAATTAAAAGGAATTCCTGCATCCAGAATTTGCTGCAGGATGCTCAGATAGAAATCAGGGTCATGGGCACCTGTACATCCAGGTGGTAATTCCATCATTGTAATACACACCTGATGCTTTAGCCCTGCCTCTACAATGCTTTTCCCGCTGACTATGAGATTTCTCACATCATTAAGCGCATCAAAGTTGCGGATAGTCGTAATACCATGTTTTTTGAAAAGCTGAGCATGGAGTCGAATTATATCACTGGACTGAGAATCCAAGCCAACCACATTAACACCACGGGCAAGGGTCTGCAATTCCGCATCCGGCCCTGCAGTCTTACGAAAATCATCCATCATCGTAAAGGCATCTTCATTACAGTAAAAGTAGAGTGACTGAAAACGTGCCCCTCCACCTGCTTCAAAATAGGTGATACCCGCATCTCTCGCAGCTTCTACAGCGGGCAGAAAATCATTGGTTAACACTCTAGCTCCGTACGCAGACTGAAATCCGTCCCGAAACGCTGTACACATAAATTTTATCTTTTTAGTCATTTTCTTCCTGATATATCAATGCAAAACCCTGATACTGTGGGTTTTTGTTGATAATAGAATATAAATCTGATTAGTTATCATCTACTCTCTCATTACATTATTACTTCACCAGTACTGACCACAAAATCCCCGAGCAGATAGCTGACCCGATAACACCTGCGACATTAGGTGCCATGGCATGCATGAGAAGAAAATTATGAGGATCCTCTTTCTGTCCGACCATCTGCACAACACGCGCAGAGTCTGGCACGGCAGATACACCGGCAGCACCAATAAGAGGATTAATTTTTTCCCTAAGAAACAAGTTCATAACTTTTGCAAAAATCACGCCACCGGCTGTTGCAATACAAAAGGAAAGGGCTCCTAACCCAAAAATAAGAAGTGATTGATTTGTTAGAAAGGCTTTCGCTTGTGTACTCGCTCCAACTGAAAACCCGAGAAGGATTGTCACTATATCAATCATAGAATTACGTGCAGTATTGGCTAAACGTTCAGTTACACAGCTCTCCTTTAGTAGATTTCCCAAAAAAAGCATTCCTATAAGAACTATTGCACCTGGAGCAATCATTGCTGCAACAAGGAAGGCGACAACTGGAAATATAATTTTCTCTCTCTGTGTCACATGTCTTGGAGCCTTCATCCTGATAAGTCTCTCCTTTTTTGACGTAAGCAATTTCATTATTGGAGGTTGAATAACAGGGACGAGTGCCATATACGAATACGCAGCTATGGCAATAGCACCTAACAGATGTGGCGCAAGTTTTGACGATAAAAATATTGCTGTAGGCCCATCGGCACCGCCGATAATACCAATGGAAGCAGCATCTGCAGGGTTAAACCCCAGAAATAGTGCACCAACAAATGTTATAAAGATTCCTACCTGAGCGGCTGCTCCAAGTAACACCAGCTTTGGATTAGACAACATTGTAGAAAAATCAGTCATAGCGCCAATACCCAGAAAGATAAGTGGTGGAAAAATCCCCTTGCTAACGCCGAAATATAAGTAACTTAGAACACTACCCTCATCGTATACACTGAGTGCCATGCCTTGAATAGAAGGTATATTTCCTACAACTGCCCCAAAACCTATAGGAAGCAGCAACAGGGGTTCATAATCTTTGATAATAGCCAGGCACACAAAAAAAATACCCACTACGATCATGATAGCATTGCCCCATGTCATCATCGCAAAACCGGTTGTGTTAAGAAACTCAAATAGAATCTTCACTAATCTCCTCTACAATCTTACAAAATTATTATGTGGTGCTACTACACACATTTTAAATAGCACGGATTTACTTCCCAATTTCTACTGCGTGAAGAACAGAACTGATTGCCACCAAAACCTCATCATTCGGTGTATCAGAACAATCTGGCAGAGAACATAGGTCTTTTAATGGATATGCCAGATTGACTACTCGTAAAACTGATGGTAATAGATAAATAAATGCGCTGATTAACGCTAACGCTGTGAACACGACCAGCATCCCGACAAGGGCAATTTCTATTCCATGTCCATCCAGGATGTTTTGAATACTTAAATTGATTTCTATCATGGTAATGCTTCCTTTGAAATTATCAGTAAAAATGTCCAGTTTCCTTCGTAAATCTATAAACAAAAAAAGCCGTTGTAATTTCCAGGGGTTCCCTTTAAAGAGAACTCTCGAAAACTACAACGGCTTACTTTGCAACAACTCTTGTTATATCAAAAAAATCCTTGCTTAGTCTTCCTATTATTTGAGTTCGTATTCTAATTTAAATAGTTTATTTAGTCAAATAATTTTTGTGTGCTAGTATTTTAAACATTAATAAAATTATCTTAACTGAAACTAAAAATATCCGGCTCAAAAAATATGTAGTAGACAAAACCATTGGTAAAAATTGCCGCATAAATAACGCATGTCTTATTAAAAAGGACTTTACGGTTAGAGCCCCTATGAAGACTGATAGTATTATCACAATGGATGTCATCCTTATACGGCTTCTGAGCGTTTTAACTCCGTTTGAAGAGCAACAGACTGAGACTGCTGAAGGCACGCTATTGATAATAAGACTCATATACAGTTATTGAAAGGACAAGGGCTTTGAAAGGAAATATTATTGCGGTTACTACAGGCGCCAAAATAAAGAGTTTATATTCCAACATCAGCACAAAGACTAATGAGAGAGTGTGATTATCATCATATTAGACCAGGACCTTATATTGATGCTTATGTATTTGGTAATAGTATAAGTCCTGTTGTGATTATAATGTAAGTCAAATACTAAAACCACAGGATCGTCTAGAATACACTTGATTTTTAGTTCTTTTTAAATTAAAGTATTGCACGTATTAAGGAAGACTAAGCAAAGATTCTTTAAGGTAAGAAAGTGTCGTTGCAAAGTAAGCCGATTTCATTTCTTCAATCACTCTTTAAAAGAGCACGGAATGATGTCGGCTTTTTTTATTTTAAAATCTGAAAAAAATCTAGATTATAATGAAATATGATCCTGCGTTGTCTTTTATTGCTAAAATCTACGAACAGATGGTTAAGCAGAAGATTGATCCTGCTTGCTTAATTTCGCCTGACAAATTGAATTTAGCTCCATTAGATGGCAAAGTGGCAGTTAAGGAGAGTGAGTCATTACATTATGTGTCAAAAATAGCAGCAGTTGCTAAGCCTGATAAAATTTTCATAAAACAGTCTTGGGGTACATATAAGGCAGTTCGACCAGATTTACTAATTCAGGCATATTCAATTTTGATTGAATCAAAAAACAAGATTCCCAACGATATAATAAGTAATTCAATACCCCACATAATTATCTTATCTGAAAACCAGAATATTAAAAATAAAATTGAGATAATGTTCTGGCAGCAATTATTTGAAAAGGGTGATATTTTTCTTGGAAGAAGAGCATGCCTGAATCATAAACAGATACCTCCCATTAGTCTGAGTAATTGTGATCTACAGATGCTTGGTGAAGATAAAAAAGATATTGATCTGGGATCGTACTGGGCCGGGTATGTTGCCTCTTGTGCAACCGCAAACGGTAAAGATATTTTAGAAGTTTATTTTTCCTGCTTAAGTACCCTTTTGTCCAAAAAGGTTATTAATTTCCCGGTTCTGTAAATATATTTGAATATATTTACGAGTGTCAAATAATTTGATCATATAGAGCCGCAATATACAACTTTGGGGCAGGAATAGAACACGCACTAAAACCTACCATACACTAATGAAAAAAAGCTTGAATAATTCATTATCTTAGATACGATCTACATTATATATTGGAAGACGGTTTTCAAGAAGTTTCTTTTACTAAAATCTTGTTGAAGAGTAAGCCGATGCTATCTTTTGCTCTCTTAAAAATGGAGTGGACTTTAGCGTTGGTTTTTTTATTTATAGTCTAAGTTCATTCGGTAAAAAACTGTGGAAAGAAAAACTATTTTCTCTTCGTTAAATCGAGACCTACCGGCAAGTATTGTAGTACTATTTGTTGCCTTACCGCTTTGCCTTGGAATTGCATTGGCAAGCGGGGCACCACTTTTCTCCGGTCTTATTGCAGGAATTATTGGAGGAACACTTGTAGGTGCTATAAGCAAATCCTCACATGGAGTAAGTGGCCCTGCAGCAGGTTTAGCGGTAATTATCCTGACTACGCTGCTTACCATGCCATTTGAAACATTTTTGCTGGCAGTTGTCATTGGCGGCGTATTCCAAATAATACTTGGTTTCTTGAGAGCAGGTATTATCGGCTATTATTTTCCATTGTCAGCAGTAAATGGAATGCTTGCGGGCATTGGTATCATCATTTTCCTAAAACAGTTACCTTTTGCGCTAGGTTATGATGGAGAGTGGAAAGGACCGGATTATTATGACCAAATAAGTGAGGGAGGTATGTTTACCGCTCCATTACAATTTCTTGAACATATAACAGCCGGGGCAATAGTAATTGCTATTATTTCAATGGGGATCTTATTGTTGTGGGAATTGTACCTGTCGAAAATGCATAAAATATTTAGACTAGTACAGGGACCTATAGTAGTAGTCGCTGTTGGTATTATTTGTCAGTTAATAACAAAAAGTTTTTTTCCACATTATAGTTTAAGTGAAGAGTACCTGGTACATGTACCGGTTGCCAGCGGAGTCTCTTCTTTTTTTGGTCAATTTACATTTCCAGATTTCAGCCAGATAGGAAATAAAGAAGTTTATCTTTTAGCCGTTACCATAGCGCTTGTTGCCAGCTTAGAAACGCTTCTATGTGTTGAAGCTACTGACAAATTGGACCCTCATAAGAGAGTTACGCCTACCAACCGGGAGCTGTTTGCACAGGGTACCGGAAATATAGTATCCGGGCTGATTGGAGGGTTGGCAATTACTCAAGTAATCGTCCGAAGCTCTGCAAATGTTCAGGCCGGCGCACAAACAAAAATGTCTGCCATTCTTCATGGTGCACTTCTACTGGTTTGTGTTGCTATTGTTCCTGGTATTCTTAATTTGATACCTTTACCTGCTCTTGCCTGTATTTTATTAATGGTTGGCTATAAATTAGCAAAGCCTTCTCAATTTATAAACCAATACAAGCTTGGATGGGAACAATTTGTTCCGTTTATTATTACTGTTCTTGGAATTGTCTTTGAGGATTTATTGATAGGCCTTGCGTTAGGATGTTGTGTTGGTTCCGCTACCATCTTATTACGTAACTTTAAGAATTCTCATTTCTTGCATATGCAAACATCTAAGGGAGAGGAACAGATAAAAATAAGCTTATCTGAGGATGTTACCTTTTTGAATAAAGGAGCAATCATAAAAGAATTGGCAGAAATACGCGATGGCACTTACTTGACACTTGATATGAGTAAATGTGTTAGTATAGATTACGATGTAAGGGAGGCTATAGGGGATTTTATTATTTCAGCAGACGAAAGAAAAATTAACGTAAAGCTGATAAACCCAATTTGCAAGTCTTCTGGAGCAGAAGAGATTTTCTCAAAGAGACTTGATAAGTGGGTCTATGCTTTACCCGTACAAAATGAACCATCTAAGGAGTCATAGCTGTCACTTTGTTGTATAGCTGTTAAGTACTAAATCTTTAATAATAAACAGATTCATGTAGTATGGGGGATTCAACAATTCGTAATGGATATATCACGCATGCAACATTATGTACTATTATTTCATTGGCATTAATAATGATAGTACACTTAGTCGGTACCTCAGCCGTGTTTGCAAAGGACGAGGAGCTGTCATCCGAAGTACAAGTGGATATGCTCATGAAAGCGGCAACTATGGATTTAGAGGCGCAGAGGTGGGTAGGTGCGGTAGAAAGTCTTGAGAAGGCAGCGAAATTGGGTGTCAAACTTCCCGGAGAATTTCATTTCCTGTACGGCAAATCGCTTTTTAAAACCGGAAGCTATGAACACGCATTGTCAAGCCTTACTAATTACCTTACATTAGCAGGTCGTGATGGAGCATTTTATGAAAAGGCAATTACATTGGTTGTAAAAGCAGAAAACAAGCAAAAGGAAGAAATACGTCGAAGATCAGAGCTTAAACATCAGCAGGCAGAAGACGACAGTAAAAATGAATACGGTATGGTGTTGCTACAAGGGGGATGTTTTGACATGGGTGACATCTTTGACAGAGGATCCGTTGATGAGAAACCGGTACATACTGTGTGTGTTAGTGGTTTTTACCTGGGAAAAACCGAGGTAACCCAGAAGCAGTGGGAAGATATAGTAGGAGATAACCCTTCTAAATTTAAATGTGATGATTGTCCGGTAGAAAGAGTCAGCTGGCAAGATGTTCAGGATTTTATAAAAAAGCTGAATAAGAAGACAGGCATGCATTACCGCCTTCCTACTGAAGCAGAATGGGAATACGCTGCAAGGAGTGGCGGCGAGAAGGAGCAATGGGCAGGAACCAACGACGAAAAAATAATTGGAGAATACGCATGGTGTAGTCCTACTGCCTCCGACCGTACTCATGCGGTAGCTGGGAAAGCTCCAAATGGAGTTGGCCTTTACGATATGATGGGAAATGTCTGGGAGTGGTGCTCAGACATATATGACAGTGAATATTACGAATACAGTCCAAGTAAAGATCCGTGGGCCCGTCGCCACATCGAAGGCTCAAACCGTGTTATACGAGGTGGTGGCTGGCGCAGTAATGCCAAGTGCTTACGCACGACTGATCGTAATAAGTTTGATCCAATCAGCAATAAATTCAGCGATATAGGCTTCCGTCTTGCCAGAACCCCATAACTCTTTTCTTTATTCAAAGGTACTCATACAAAGAGGACAAACAATGGCTTTGGTTTTTTTGTATACCGCAGAAATATAGACATATCTACTCGTATAAAAATCACATATAATATTAACAATTATGAGTATTACAAAGAAGACAAAATCTGACACTAAAACTCCTTTCAGTTTTAAGGAGATGTTTTTTGATTTTAAGCACATAAAGGGTGATGTGTTTGGTGGAATCACCGCCGGTATAGTAGCTTTGCCTTTAGCTCTTGCTTTTGGTGTGCAGTCTGGAATGGGTCCAATAGCTGGACTGTACGGTGCGATGATGCTTGGTGTTTTTGCTGCTATTTTTGGTGGAACAGCAACACAGATAAGCGGCCCTACCGGGCCTATGACAGTGGTTTCAGCAGTAGTTATTGCTACCGCAATTGAAATATCAGGAAGCTTGCAGGCAGGTATGGGAATTATTATTGCAACCTTTTTGCTTGCTGGTGGCTTTCAAATCCTATTAGGTCTGGTGAAAGTCGGAAAGTACATCAAGTATATTCCATACCCGGTACTTTCGGGATTTATGACAGGCATTGGCATTATTATCATCTTGTATCAATTGTACCCATTTATGGGACATAAATCTGCCAAAAATACCATAGGAATAATCACTCAAATCAGTGAGCCCCTTTCAGCATTGAACTGGATGGCTATTGGGTTAGGAGGGTTGACAATGGCCATTATATATCTGTTCCCAAGGATAACTAAAGCGGTACCTAGTACTTTAGTCGCTCTACTTGTGGCGACATTGGTGGCGTATTTTTTCCATATGGATATTCCGCTTATAGGTGACATACCTTCTGGTTTTCCTTCGTTGAAAATCGGAGGAGAACTTATGCTTGATCCGTCCACAACATGGACTACCGTTGGATCGCTTATGAGTGCAATTCCTCCTGATATTCCTCTAGTAGGACCTGGTGCACTACTTTCAGTCAATCCTTCTGCTATTGATTCCGTTACTTCTCAGATTATCCAGTATAATCCAGATTTGCCTTTGAATATTCCGTTTATTCCTTCGGATATCCCTTTAGTAAGAACAGGAGGACTGCTTTCAATTGACTCTTCATTGACATGGATGATTATTCAGTTTGCAGCTACGATTGCCGCACTTGGTGCAATTGATTCGCTGCTTACTTCAGTGATCGCTGATAACATTACCAAAACAAAACACAACAGCCACCGAGAATTGATAGGGCAGGGAATTGGTAATGTTGCTTCAGGGCTTATCGGGGGGTTGCCTGGAGCCGGAGCTACCATGAGAACGATAGTAAATGTACATGCAGGTGGTAAAACCAGGCTGTCAGGACTTATACACGGCCTACTGCTTTTTACTATATTACTTGGCCTGGGCAAGTATGCCTCTTACATTCCAATGTGTGTTCTTGCAGGTATTCTTATTACGGTTGGTATTGGGATCGTTGATTATCATAAGGGGTTGCGCCATTTGTTTAACGTGCCGAGAGCTGACACCGTAATTCTAATAATCGTGATGGCTATTACGGTTTTCGGAAACCTGATACATGCTGTTGGTGTTGGAGTAGTATTGGCATGTGTCCTTTTCATGAAGAAGGCGAGCGATCTGGCAGAACTGGGAACTACGGTAACACCTCTAGGTAGTTCAAGAGAGGAGGAACTGTGGGAAGACGAAAAGAGTGTTTATGATGAATACAGGGACAAGATATATATCAAGCACATGTCCGGACCTATGTTTTTCGGGTTTACCTCAAGGTTTCAGGAGTTGATAAACGAGTTGGACCCTGGCATAAAAGTTTTAATAATCAGGATGAGAGAAGTACCGTACATTGACCAATCTGGAGTTTTCGTTTTGGAGGAAGCTGTTTTGGAATTGAGAATGAAAGGAGTAATAGTGTTGATGACGGGAGTACAACCTCAACCACTTGACATGATGAAAAAGATAGATATCATTCCGGAGTTGATAACAGAAGAGTTTCTATTTAAGGAATTTAATGATTGTGAGCTATGGCTGAAATACAATTTAAAGAATATAAGTGAACGTTTGAAAAAAAATACAGAGAGCGCGAATACAGCTAAAGGAGGAAAGTGGGATTCCCTAAACATAGATTAATTTTTCTCAAAAGTGAAAATATCCTTAATATTTCTTGCTTCCAGCCGATAAGTTATTTAGAATGCGCCTTTCGTTCGTGAGCATAATGTCGAGTCCATTCGACATTACCTATATTTAAAGTGCAATAAAGACAACTATACAATGTTTATATTAATGGTAGCAGTTTTCGTAATTGGCTATTTGGCCATTGCGCTGGAACACCCGATTAAGATTGACAAGGCAGCATCCGCCCTGATTACAGGTGCTGTGTGCTGGGGTATTTATGCAATGGCTCCTTCTGATGTACTGAAATTCAATAAATACGACTCGGTCAAAACCATTATCCAATCAGAGGAGATAACACCAGAGTTTAAAGATTATTTGTGCCACGAAACTATTAATAAAAGCATTGAAGGTCATTATACATCTATAGAGGACATTGTTAGTCACTTTAGCATTAAAGTTCCTATTCATCAGATACCTGTAGAAGAGACAACAGAGATAGCACACCACTATATTGAACACTCTATTGCACATACTTTAAGTGAAATAGCAGCGATCCTTTTTTTCCTTCTGTGTGCCATGACCATTGTAGAAGTGGTAGATGCTCACGAAGGATTCAAGATAATCACTGATATGATCAGGACACTCAGCAGGACTAAACTGTTGTGGATAATCGGGGTGCTCACGTTCTTTTTTTCTGCCGCTCTGGATAACCTTACCACTTCAATTGTAATGACGGCCTTGCTCAGAAAACTTATGAAGGAAAAGGAAGATATCTGGTTGTTTGCGGGGGTTGTAATAATTACTGCAAATGCCGGAGGAGCCTGGTCGCCGATTGGTGATGTAACCACAATAATGCTCTGGATTGATGGACAGATTACGGCTCTTAACATCATATATAAATTAATAATTCCAAGTTTAGTATGCATGGTCGTACCATTAGGCATTCTCTCTTTTATGCTTAAAGGTAGCGTAGAAAGACCGGTGGAAATACCTATGCATAGGCGGAAAGATGACAGAATAGCTGACCCGACAACAGAGACTGAACGAAAGGTAGTTTTCTTTCTCGGTGTTGGAGGGCTACTCTTTGTCCCCGTGTTTAAGGTAATTACACATCTTCCTCCAGTAATCGGAATGACATTCAGCCTGGGTGTGCTCTGGATAGTTACAGAGTTGATGCATCATAGTAAAAACGAAGCAGTCAAATCTACAAGAACTGTAGTAGGCGTACTCAGGAAGGTGGATACACCAACCATCTTGTTCTTCCTTGGAATACTTGTCGCTGTTGCTGCGTTACAATCTGCAGGACATTTGGGATACGTTGCCACATATCTTGATAACAGCATTGGTAATGTTTACATCATTAATTTGATAATTGGGATCTTATCCGCAGTCGTTGATAATGTACCGCTTGTCGCGGGAGCCATGGGCATGTATGATATTGCACCTGCCGGTAATTTTGCTGTGGACGGAACATTCTGGGAGTTTCTGGCTTATTGCGCCGGAACAGGAGGTAGTGTTCTGATTATCGGATCAGCGGCAGGAGTTGCGGTTATGGGTATTCTCAATATAGATTTCATCTGGTATATGAGAAAAATGAGCTTACTAGCACTGGCTGGTTATCTGGCTGGAGCAGCAACTTACTATATCCTTAATACATCGGGAATATTCTAACCACCCTTACCACAATTCTCTTAATTCCTTCTTTTCATAAATGAAGCAAGTGAAAAGATATTACGCTGTAGAACATTATACTTTCCAATTTTAGGCACTTTAATTGAAACTTTAGGTACTATATGCGAGATACTTTTTCTTCAATTAATTTTTGACAAAGTTTATATGATTCGCTGGACTTATCTAGAGCGGCATCAGCCTCACAGAAAGCTCTGGCATTTTCCTGAAGTTTATTCTTGTCATATATACCATTTATATTGGTAATCACAACCCTTCCCTTTGTATTAGAGTAGGCACCCACAAAATCATATATACCACCAACGATTGCCAATTTCTTTTCCTTTACTCTGTCTCCGTAATACTCCAATGCTTTTTCTACCTGATAGTCTACATTCGTCTGGCTCAGATATGCGAGCTCCTTTTTTTCATCACCGATCTTCACTAACTTGGCAATGCCTCTCTCAATAGGAATAGTCAAAGGAAGCATTTCGCGTTGTACCTCACGGCTGGCAGCCGAAAAGTCCGACTTCCTCAGCATACTGATAATTTTTGACTCTCCCTTAGAAGATGCAAGTTGAATTCCACTGTTTTTTTTCTTTACACCAGTAGCAGATTCTACCGAGTGAGTCTCATCATGTTTATCCAGTTTCGTCACACTTGCAAGGCTGGCTCCAGCTGCAAAATTTACTGCTCCACAATTTGTGTGTCCCAGTATAAAAAATATCTCAGTATTGAGAGCCGTTAAAGCGTATGCAAGGCTACCCTTATTCCTTGCAACCTGATTACCTGCATTACGTACCGTAAATACCTTATTAATGAGATCCATTCCAAGAATCTCACCTTGTATACGAGAGTCTGCACATGTGAGCATCGTTATGGGTGGATGCTGGTGATCTTCGTAAACAGAAAAGTCCGTATCCTTACTCTTCCCTGCAAAATTCTCATTGTGGACTAAAAGATCATAAAAAAAATGTCCAAGCTCCATACTTCTCACCCCTTCTTATTAACGATTCTGTACAACCCAGATAATTAACTCAGTGAATTTTTAAGAAAAAATCTACTCTTTCCCGCTTTTAGATAATAACTCTTCCAGATCATTTATCTTTTTCTCTAAACGGGCTTTTTCAGTTTCAAATTTTGACTGTGCATCCTTCATCACCTCTTTTAACTGGCCCATTTTACCATACTGATCTTTACGCCTCGAAAACCCATCTGCCATACCACGTATCTTTTTATGAAGATAATCCTTTTGATCTCTGTTCTTCGACCTTGCAATCTCCAGATCCCGATATGCCTTACTTAATTGTTCATCTTGATCCCTGATAGTCGCTGAAAATATCTTAGCATCTTCCTTCTGTTTTGCAAAATCTACAACAAGCCGATCCATCTCTTCCACCGAGCCAAAAGACTTCATTATTCGCTTTCGAATCTTGTCCTGAACAGTTCTCTCTCTGATGTAGCCAGTCTCTTTTATACCATCATACTGTCTAATTTTCTTATATGCATAACCAACATTTAGTAGTAATAGTACCAATATGATGGTTTTTGCATTTATAGATAAGCGGAACTTATTATTTTCCATAAGTTATAACTCCTCGTTGAAACATATTCATTTTTCAGAATCATTGAAACGTTATTGATCCGTCATATCCCTGAATATTCCTTCAATCATAATCGGCTTTCCTGTCTCATCGCGTACGAGACTACAACTGACTTCGAAGATAAATCGTTCTCCATTTTTCTTTTTACAAAAAGCCGTATACTCCTTACACACACCCTCTTTCTGCAATGTCTCAATTAGTTCATCCCTGTCTTGAGAGTTTACGTAAATATCCACTACGCGAGTGCCTATCACCTCTGTCGGAGAATTGTAGCCGAGTATCTCCGCCCCTGCCAGATTTATGTAAGTAAACGCACCATCTAAACCCGGAACACATTGGTAAACTCCATCACTGATAGAGTTCAACAACGCTTTATGCTGCTTCTCCGATGCATGGAGTTCATCTTCAAGTATCTTACGTTCAGTAATATCCCTAAAAACTCCAAAGATCAGAGTAGGCTTACCATCATCGTCTCTCACCATATTCGAAGTACGTTCCATATAAAAGTGTTCACCATTGCTCTTTTTGCAATGGGACAGAAACCCTTTCCACACACCATCTTTCTCAAGCTTTTCAACCAGCCGTCTGCGATCTTCAAGATCTGTATATATGGTCTCAACTTTTACCCCAGTAACCTCCTCCGGAGAATTGTATCCGAGAATTTCAGCCCCGGCTTGATTAATCCATGTAAATGTCCCATCAACACCAGGTTCACACTCATATATACCTTCCATTAATGAATGAATTCTTCGCTTGTAACGTTGCTGTGAAGCGGAGAGTTCATTTGTCTTTGTATCCAGCGAGCTAACCATCGTATTGAATGTATCCGCCAAATCACCAATCTCATCTTTCTGTTTAATGTCAATCCGCTGGGAAAGATCCTCACCAGATGCCATCTTGTCGGCAACTGCTCGCAGACGAAGAATAGGATTTGCTACCTTCCTGCCCATGATATATGCTGCAAGCACGACTGGAAATGCAATAACAAAGAGAACCGCATTTACGATAAAATGGAGATTGTGTGCCAGACCATATCCTTCGTCCATGTCTATTTCCGTAATAATTCCCCACCTGAATTCAGGTAGCCAGTGCCATACCCCCAATACCGTTATACCGGAATAGTCTGAATAACCACTCCCACTAAAACCGTTATTACCTGCAATACATTGCCCAACGCTATATGTTAAATCCCCGGTTTCCGGATCTGTTACCTTCAGTTCCAGTGAGCATCTCTTTTCCACTAAACCATTCTCTTTCAGACGATCGGTAAACCTGGACTCGGATATCATATAACCTTCCTCGTTCACAAGATATGATTCTCCTGTCTTCCCAAACTTCAGGCTATTCATCATGTTACTCAAAGTGCCTGCATGAACCCTCAACACAACAACCCCAATTATGTCGTCTTCCTTATTCTTTAAAGGAGTTGAAACAAACATTGTCGGTACCCCAATCTCATTCTCATCAAACTCGTTTACAAGATGAACTTCAGATGGCACTATACTCGATGCATATGTCTTCCCCTGTAAAGCATTCTTGATATAATCCTTATTTGATAAATCTCTTCCTACATTCTCATTAATTGTTGCGATAGTTACCACTCCTTTAGCGTTGCATACAAAAGCACCCATGTAACCATACTCAACCACAATCAACTCTAAATATCTAAGTTCTTCGGAATACTCTGTGTCTCTCGGCGTAAGATTAACGCTATTTATCATATAAGGATTATCTGCAACAACCAGAACGTCTGTCATTCTCTCTCGCATCCAGTTAGATACCAGCACTGCCTGCTTATGCCCGGCACTACTCAGGTGGCGAATTTGCAGTTTCTCAACATCAGCTTCCACTTTGGGAAAAGCTATTATCTTTAAGATAACAAATGGCAGTAACGTAAACACAATTAACAGTACGATGATTTTATTTTGAATCGAAATATACATTATTTTCTCCGTAATTTAAGAAAATTGTAACTATTGATACTTAAACTTCTCAGTATTTGAAAGTCTTTCAACATATCCATACTCAATTGCCCATAAATATAACACTATAATGCAAACAAATCAATAAAACGAAAGGTGTAAAGTTTTACAAATATACAGATAGCAAACAAGGTTATATGAAAATATAGCAGAGACTAAGGCAGGATTATTGAACATGAACTACTGTGGAACTTCCTGAACGAAGATAGAACCTGTTTAATGCAAGCGGTATAGACAAAAGGAAGATAGCAAGGGAATCAAAAATTCTGAGAGCATTGCTTATCTCTGAGTTCTTGGTGTCTCTCAACTAACATGCTAATCCCTAATACTTAATAGTGAAATCTCAGGATTTCTTATTCCACCAGAAAAGAGATATTAATCCAAAAGGAAATACACATACGCAAATAGCAATTATAATAATTTTGCGGCTATCCATAAGACAGTTCTCCTTTACTAAATTGTAAATTTAATCTTCACGATGCTCACAATAATTGATTGACTAGCAATAAAATTCTTAATGCTATAAAATATAGCCTAGTATACAGCTAAGCACTGGAAACTAACCAATTAACAAACAAAGTCTGGTGGAGGATAGGGGATTCGAACCCCTGACCTTTTGCATGCCATGCAAACGCTCTCCCAACTGAGCTAATCCCCCGTAATATGTACGTAAGGTATGTATGCGTCTCGATTTATAAGTATTATTTTTATCATAATTACTCTCTAAAATCAAGAATTTTCTATTCCATGTAACTATGCTAAACACTACGATCACAGAACCGTGTTAGGGATATTTTTGAAGTTGGATATGGTAAAAATTTTGGATGCGATTTGTAACGTAAATCAAATTGAACAACCAATCAAGGCATGTATTTAGAATTTCCAACTGCTTCTTGTGTTACATTTAACAGCGTCTCTTTTATTATAGTCGATAATTGCTTGTATTTTATAGGTTTACTAACTATAAAATCGACACCCATATCATCTTTATTTAAGGAATCAAGCATATCTGCCCATCCGGTAATCAAACCAATCTTAGGTTTATTCTCAAGCGAATCCGCAACTTTTATTACGTCCCAACCGGAGACTTGCGGCATTCCCAAATCGCAAATGACCAGATCATAACACTCCTTTTCTAACTTCTTAATGGCTTCATCTCCACTTTGGACACTATCAACGTTATAACCCTGTCTTGTTAAAAATACATATAACAGATCACTGATTTCCTTCACATCATCCACAACCAGTATGTGATATTTAGCAGCTTCTATATCAATTACAGGTTCAACAGGTGTTTCAGGAAATATTGTCTCAGTGGCTATTGGTAATTCTATAGTAAAAACTGTACCCTTTCCAACCTGGCTAATCACATCTATACTGCCACCATGTTTCCCTACAATACCGTAAGAAACACTCATGCCCAGTCCGCTGCCTTCAACACCCTTGGTGGTATAGAACGGATCAAATATCTTAGACTGAACCTCTTTAGACATGCCGCAACCGTTGTCCGCCATACTCATAAAGATAGAATGCCCCTTCTCCCACGTTCGAAAGGTAATACGGCCTCCTCCTGACATTGCATCAATGGCATTATTTATCAGGTTTATAACAATTTCTCTTAACTCAGCAGGATTTCCCAATACGTCACGAACCGACGTCAAGCCCTCAGTATCAATTTCGTATGTTGCGCCACTGGCCTGTGCGACATCCTTCCATTTGGGTTTTGAAAAATTGATAGACTGCTCAACAACTTCCACCATATTTACTGAAACATGCTTTGCCGTACTTTTCTCCATTCTGGTGAATTCACTCAATCTACGCACTGTTTCTGAACCATCTTCGACTGCCTTGTTTATAGCACGAAAGCCATTTAACAACTCTTCATTACCCTCACAGCTACCTTCAAGCAACTGCGTATAACCGTTGATGATTGCAAGCACATTATTAAAGTCATGAGCAATTCCTGCCGCCATTACGCCCATGGCCCTTAATTTTTCTGACTGTATCAATATCTTCTCCATCCTTTTACGAGAAGTTATATTTATCATCATCCCTGATATTATATTATCCTCCAGGGTTGCAGTCAGAATAATGTCAACGCCACTTCCATCTTTTTTCACACATTCACATTCAAATTCATCTACACAGCCTGACGCTTGAAGTTTAGTAACTAACGAGTCCCTGTCCTCTTTGTTTTTATATATTTGCAAAATACCACCAGACATCATCTCCTCCGGAGTCACATATCCAAACATATTTGACAGCGCATGGTTTGCGTATACCATGTCACCATTCATATTAGATTTGTATACTCCGACAAGTGCATTGTCCACAATAGATCTATATTTTTTTTCTGATTTTCCCAGTGCATTATTGGCTTTAGTTAATTTCTTTTCTGTTTCCAGCTCTTTAAAGACCCACTTAATTACGGAAGGCAATAGCTCAAAAAACTGTCCCTGCTTGACTATATAGTCTCTGGCACCAGCCTTCATCATCTCCACTGCCACCTTCTCGTCTCCATGCCCGGTCATTACTATAAACGGAAAGTCAATATTCCGATCTTTAAGATTTTCGAGTATCTGCCTCGCTGTCATATCTGGCAGCCTGTAATCCATCAGGGTAATCAAAGGTGAATTGTCAGCAATCCAATCAATTGCATCTGCCCCACTATGGACAACTTCGACATTAACATCTATAGTCTTTAGACTTTTCGCAATCAGACGAGACAAGCCCTCATCATCTTCCACAACAAGAATAGTAGAAACCGTGTCTAACGCATCCTTTATTAAATTGTTTTGACTTTTTTCTATCATTTAGTTTTTCCGACTCTTTTTCCTATACCCCATTTATCTCAGGTACTTTTATTACCGTAAGGAAGAGTCCCAGTTTCTTTATAGCATCAATAAATGATTCATATTCGACAGGCTTGGTAATATAAATACTACAACCAAGTTCGTGACAGTGGCGAACTTCCCTTGGGTCATCAGTGGTAGTAACCATAATAACCGGCATTTTAGACAGATCAGAATTCTCCTTGAGCTGACGCAGGACTTCAATCCCATCTACCTTAGGCATTCGTATATCTAACAGCAAAAGATATGATTTACCTGATACTCGATGTTGTCCTTCGCCCTTCTTAAAAAAGAAGTCCAACACTTCCTGTCCATCCTTCAGATGAACTATATGATTCTTAAATCCTGCACGCGTCAAATTCTTCTTAATAAGAGCAGCATGTCCTTCATCATCCTCTGCTATAATTAAATGTACCTCTTGTTGATTATCCTTCCTTCTTTCTTCTATTATCTCTCCCATTCTGAAACTCCTTCTTAGTCCATAAAAATATGCTTCATACTACAAATATAGAGTGTAATAAACAATATTAAAACTTGAATTCATTTGCACTCTATAATCATAAATAACAGTCATCAGATCGGTTATAATTATAAAAATGTGCCCTCTTCTTCGACTGAGTAATCGGCATGTTGATATACACTGGTATTCTAATAATCTGCTATCTCTGCTCTTTAGTCTATTCCGGCAAAGAGACAATAAATTTGCTACCCTTACCCGGTTCAGATTCTACCCTTATCTGGCCTCCGTGCCGATCGAGTATCCTGCGCACAATGGATAGCCCCAGTCCATCTCCGGTAACATCATTATCAGCAGGATTAAGACGGTGAAATACCTCAAAGATATTCTCCTTATGCTTCTCTGGAATGCCAATCCCATTGTCTTCAACACAATACACACTACATCCATCTTCATTTTTACCCGAAATCATAATTTTAGTATCTTTATTCCTATTACGATATTTTATAGCGTTATCAAGAAGATTGGAGAAAACCTGGTTGATTTGTAGATCATCACCTTTGCACGATGGCAGTTCATTAATCGGGATGTTAACATTCGCTTCATTTAACATATATTTATGTGACTCTATAATTTCAGAAATAAGCTTATTCATATCCAGCTGTTTGACAGTAAGCGTCACACGACCCATGCGCGAGATTCGGAGGAGCCCTGAGAGCAATTTATCCATTTTAGCTGAACTCGTAAGAATAAATCTCAGTGCGTCAGGGATATCTTCCTCAAGAGGATCAGTAAATTTCGCCCTTATTTCATCGGAAATATCACTTTCACGCAAAATTGTAACCATTTGATCCAGTGATGACTGTAATTCCCTGCTAAAACCCTGTATATTCAATAGTGGAGATCGCAAGTCATGTGAGGCGACATAGATAATCTGCTCCATCTCTTTATTTTTATACCTAAGTTCATCAAGCATCTTCTCAATCTCTTTTGTTTTTTCATCAACCATTCCTTTCAGATTACCTGCATAATCCTCCAGCCTTTTATTTGACTCTCCTAATTGGGAAGTCATCTCATTAAAAGAGGATGCTAGCAAGCCGATCTCATCCTTAGACTTTGCCGGTATTTTGAAGTCAAGATCACCTCTTGCTATCTTTTTTGTCCCTTTTACCAACTCATGAATAGGCCGTGTTACTCTTTTTGATATAATGAGTGCAATTACTATTACAACTATTGCACTTATGCATCCCATGATAATAGTAAAAATCCTTAAATGCGTGATTGGGGAGAAGACCTCTTTCTTATCTAATTTAGTCACCAATCCCCAATCCATATCAGGAAGATACTGATAAGCGGCTACAACCTCTTCACCCCTATAGTCAAGTGCTATAATTGTTCCATTTTGCTCTTTCAACGCCAATCTCATAGGCTCCGCTCCGGTAGAGCTTAATGGTACAGACATCCTGCTCGGCATGTCAGGAGCATACTTTAGAGTCGTCAGGAATATTACATGATCACCATTTTTCCGGCCCAATAATACCTCTCCAGTCTCCCCCATTCCGGCACGCTTAGTCGTAATCTCATCCAGAAGAGAGATATCATAGGCATTGATAATAACACCTATTGTCTTATTAGCACGCTTGTCTGTCAGAGGTGCGGAGATAAATATACAGTCGATATCCAGATAAGTAGCACTATAAGTCTTACCGGTATGCGATTCTCCGTAATTCTTACTAACACAGCTCATAAATATATCATCCTTAGACATATCCATTCCATTCCACTCTTCAGTGGTAGACGCTACAACCATGCCATTTATATCCAGAACTGCAATTGATGTTATTTGAGAATCCAGAGACTTCTTGTTAACCTTGAGGTGTCTTTTCAAATCAGAGATAGCATCACTTTGAGTTTCCTTGATGCATATTTTTTCCAGGCTGTCTCTTATATAACCATCAGAACTGAAATCTACGACACGCCCCTTTTTGGAATCCAGAAAGGACAGTGTATGGGTTTTTTTAGATTCTGCAACAGCTGTCAGCCAACTCAGTGTCTGCTGCTCGACTGTTCTCCTGGCATTGAAATAGTACAACGTTGTAATTATGAAAATTGGGATCAGTGAAATACCGAGTGCAAAAATGAGTAACTTGGATCTGATTGTCATAAAAAAACCTTATGAAACACCTTTCGTTTTAATTCATACTAGGCTTGTAGTAAACTAATATTTTTAGGTTCAGAAATCTAAAAACACCAGATATAGACACCATTTTGATAATAAATTATACGAGAGTAAAGAGAACAAGATGGTGTGAGTCAAATCCTTACATCATTTAATGGCAAACCAATTCTATATTAAGAACTGGTTTCTATTGTACATCATCATAACGCTCTCTGATACGTACAAAATCTTCTTGAGTAGCGATGAAAGAATCCACCACATCGGGATCAAAGTGTTTCCCCTTGCCATCAATAATTATTTCGAGACTCTTTTCATGAGAAAATGCCTCTTTGTAGCATCGTTTTGATGTCAGAGCATCATACACATCTGACAATGCAAGTATTCTCCCAACTAATGGAATATTTTCTCCGGCAAGTCCATGTGGGTATCCCGTACCATCCCATTTTTCATGGTGGCTTTCGGCTATGTCTATACCTAATTTGACAAAGTCGTTTCCTGCATGCAACCGGTTCACTTCTCTGAGCGTTTCAGCACCTATGGTGGTGTGGGCCTGCATTGCACAAAATTCTTCCTTAGTAAGTTTTCCCGGCTTTAGGAGTATATTGTCCGAAATCCCCACTTTGCCAATATCATGCAGTGGACTAGCAGCACAGATGTTCTCTATATAATCATAATCCATTATTGTCTCATATTTTGGAAGCTGACAGAGCTTATGACAAAGAATTTTAACGTAGTCTCTTATCCTTAAAAGATGCTCACCTGTTTCAGGATCTCGTGACTCAGCAAGCTTTGCCATTGCGAATATCGTAGACCGTTGTGCTGCAGTAATTTCAAACACCTGCTTACTGACACGGTTCTGCAGTTCAAGGTTGTAGGATTCGATTTGATCCTGATACTTACTCTCTTTATCCCGTAGGTGTTTTTTCTCCAGACATGCATCAATTCTTGCTCTAAGAACGGTGTGGTTAAATGGCTTGACCATGTAGTCATCAGCCCCACCTTCGATACAACGAACCACACTTTCCATATCATCAAGCGCTGAGATCATTATGACAGGGATCTGACATAAGGCTGAATCCTTTTTCATATATTCCAGCACCTGATAACCGTCCATATCCGGCATACAAATATCCAGCAGGACAATGTCACACGGCTGCTTCTCCAATGTAGACAATGCATAAAGACCGTTTTCTGCCGTCAGAGGATCATATCCCATAGTAAGAATCAGATCTTTAATAATTTTACGGTTAACACCGTTATCATCAACAATAAGGATAGTTGATTTCTCTGTTACCGTCTCCTGCTCTATAGCTCTCGAATTAATCATTTTTTCTAATCCTGTAATAATAAGTAATGCAAGTCAGGTATATATAAAATTTTTGAATACTCTGGTTTTCAATGTCAGCCGCTTCCTGCTTACATGAAACTCAAAAAACATTCTAAATAAACTTCTAATGTAAAATCAGGAATTACTGATCTTACAGTGTAATCATCTTATAGTTTACTGCTATTCTCTGACGCAAGTACAACTTGCTCATCAGAAACAATATCTGTTATGAATTTACTCTTCTCACTATTTCCAAATTTCTGTATCTCTTCCTCTGCCAATGGTATGGTAAACCAGAAAGTGCTACCTTGTCCAGGTTCGCTTTCAACACCAATCTTACCTCCATGCAGCTCCACTAATCGACGCGTCAGAGCAAGTCCAATACCTGTGCCCCCAAGTTCTTCATCACGCACCCGGTTTACCTGATGAAATTCATCAAATATGTTATCAAGTGCATCTTTCTCGATTCCAATGCCACTATCACTGACTTCAAACCTGGTACACATATTTTTAATTTCAGTAACGCTAATCAATACTTCACTACCGCTAGGTGAATACTTAATCGCATTTGATAACAGATTAAGTATTACCTGTTTGAACTTCCTCTCATCTGCTTTAACAAATTCCAATCCAGGATCAACATTAATACTTATCGTTATTCCATTATCCTTTATCAGGCCATCTATTATATATTGTTTATTCACCATGTTTACTGAAGCATTAATAATTTGTTCTATCGATATATTTACTAATTCAAGATCTACCTTCCCAGAGTCTATTTTTGTAATATCAAGCAGATCATTTATGAGTGCCAACAGATGTTTACCGCTATCATCAATTTGATTTACATATTCACGCTGTTTCTCATTAAGTTTTCCAAAATATTGACCTCCCAACAAGTCTGCAAAACCAAGAATACCGTTTAGTGGCGTACGAAGTTCGTGGCTCATTGATGATAAAAATCCGGTTTTTGCCTTATTAGCACGTTCCAGCTGCAGGTTTGTCTCTTCATGTTCCAGAAGAGCTTCATTCAGTTTATCGCTCTCTTTGCAAAGATCATGGGCCATAATGTTGAAGCTATCTGCCAGATTACCCAATTCATCAGCACGAGTTATTTCAACTCTGTGTTCAAGATTACCTCCTCTGAATCTATCAGCAGCAGTCTTTAGCTTATTAATGGGGTTTGAAATTGACATAGTAAAGGAAATCCCCAAAATAATTACGAAAATTGAGCTGATACCCGCAGTGCAAAATGCGATAATGCCAATCATCTTTAAGGAAGCAAACGCCTCTGCTTCGTCAATCTTGGCAACCAGACCCCAATTTAGTTGAGGTATGAATTGATAAGCTGATACTACACTGGTATTCCGATAGTCTCTGGTTATTATAGTTCCGCTATCTCCTTCCAGAGCCAACTTCATATATTCGACTCCGGGGTTATCCAAAGGTACACTCAAGCTGAGAGGCTCACCTGGTAAATACTTCAATGGATTAAGGAATACCACTTTGTCTCCTCTTTTTTGTCCGAGAATAATCTCTCCAGTGTCACCCATCCCGGTTTTATTTGCCATAATTACACCTAATGCACCGAGGTCATAGGCATTTATTATAATCCCTAATTTTTCTTTATCCGATCTACTGACGAGAGGTGCAGATATAAATATACATTTTTCCTCTATGTAAGATAGCGTGAATGAGCGACTGACACAGGTATTACCGTAATCTTTATTTACAGCATCCTTGAATGCATCATATTCTGAAATACTTTTACCCACTAAGGTATCACAGGTTGACGCAACAATTTCACCGTTGAGATCAACAACCATTATTTGAACAATAGACGGGTCCAAAGGTTTTTTGTTTACCTTGAGATGCTCATTTAGTCTCTGTACTATCTTGCTATTCGTTCCCCTATGATTAATCTCTCCAAGATTGTCTCTTATGAACCCATCAGACGCAAAATCGACAATGCGTCCTCTTTTCGCGTCAACAAAAGACCTAATGTGCATTCTCTTTGAAGATGCGATAGCAGTTAAGCTATCCAATCTCTCATTTTTTTTGTTACTCTTTGCATTCACATAATATACCGAAGATATTATGGCTATCGGTATGAGTGAAATACATAGTGAGTAGAGAAGCAGTTTGCTTTTTATTGACAAACCATTAAATAAATTTTTCATAAAATAGTAATCCTTAAATATAAATATGAACTCAGGTGCTTAAATATTTCGACAGCATCCCAAACAGCTCTTTCGTCTGTATAGGTTTCGGTAGATGTCCGGTACAGCCAATATCAATCTGTCTATCTTCAGCATCTGTTCCGGTACTGGCTGTTAATGCGATAATTGGAGTTTCAGAAAGCCCCGGTATTTCCCGTATCCTTTTCGTGGCCTCAAGGCCGCCCATTACAGGCATCCGCATATCCATAAGTACAATTTCAGGCTTATGCTGTTTTACTGATTCTATTGCCTCCATCCCATTCCTGGCAACCGTGACTTTATGGTTGTGAATGCTCAGCATGTCAAGCAACATTCTAAGATTTATAGCGTTATCTTCAACTACCAGGATATGACGCTCTTCAGGTGCTTTTCCTTCCATAGTTTCCTGTCTCTTTGCTCAGATCATTTTGTAAAATTGATCTGAATATTTACTAATAATTATATACCGTTATTTTTTAAACTTCCGTTACTGCGTTGTGAAGCTAAAGTAAACCAGAATGTGCTACCCTTTCCAACTTCACTCTCAACACCTATGTTGCCACCGTGTAGTTCCACTAATCTGCGAGTCAAGGTGAGCCCTACTCCTGTACCTCCAAGCTGATCATTGTGTACCCAGTCAGCCTGGTAAAACCCTGAGAATAGATCCCGCTTCTCTTCCTCCTTAATTCCTGTTCCAGTATCCTTGATCTCTACCCTTACCCCAGTCTCATCCTCCGCGGCACATGTGATATTAACAGACCCTCCTTCAGGTGTGTATTTCAACGCATTAGAGAGCAAATTACACATGATCTGTTTATATTTATGTACATCAATGATCACTTCGTCCTGTGCAGAATCAATGAAGGTGTTAACTGTTATTTTCTTCCTTGTAAACAGGCTATCCATCATAGATACTATTGCATCCAATAATTCCGTGATAGAACACTTACTTAGTTCAAGTTCCATTTTACCTGCATCGATTTTTACTATGTTCAGCAGATTATTAATAAGTGACAACAGATGTTTACCGCTGCTATCTACCTGTTTTATGTAGTCCAGCTGTTTTTCGTTCAACTTGCCAAAGTATTGTCCTTGTAGCATGTCAGTAAAACCCAATACAGCATTAAGCGGTGTACGAAGTTCATGACTCATTGAAGAAAGAAATTTATTTTTGGCATGATTTGCCTGTTCCAGTAGGAGGTTCGCATCCTGAAGTTTCTGTAGTGATAATTTTAATTCTCTGGTTCGCTCATTCACTGTCTCTTCTAGTTTGTTACGTTCTTCAGTCAACTCACCCTCAATACGTTTACGTTCGATAATCTCCTTTTCCAGATCAGAATTTTTGGTCTCCAGCTTCTTAATCAGAATTTCATTGTATAGTTTGTAGGATCCATCACCATTTCCTAAACTCTGCTTATCTATTCTTGTATCTGGACTTTGAATCTTTCCTCTTGTACTAAGCTCCCTTACAACATCCATAAACTCAAACATGTCTGTTGGTTTTCTAATGAATCTATCGGCTCCAGATTTTAAGCCAAAATACTCATCCTGCTTGTCTGTGTAAGTAGCTGTATAAAAAATGAAAGGGATAGAGCTCAGATTCTCATCTGAACGTACTTTTTTACATAATTGGAAGCCATCCATCACCGGCATCAGGATATCAGAGATAATCAGGTCAAAGTCTTCGGTATGCAATCTTTCAAGGGCTTCAGCACCATTGACGGCAGATACGACCTCATAACCACCCTTTTTCAGCCAAAGCTCCAATAATAGGCGGCTCTCTTCATTATCATCAACTACGAATATTTTATTTTTAATTTCCAATTATAAATTATCCCTGTATTCAGTTTGTTGTATGATGGTATTGTTCGAATGGTTATTCAACAGTAAAGGCATTTTAGACACTTGGTTGAATGCAAGAGTGATTTTGTACACTGGCGATATCCCCACCTTGCATACCATATTTACCGGGCTGATCTGTTTTAATAAGAGTGTTTGCATTACCTAAAAAACAGATAAACTCTTTAAACAGTTCCGTATCGAAGCAACTAGCCATATTCTCCCTCATCTCCAAAAGAGCAGAAAATGGCTTGAGAGCATTTTTATAACACCTGTTTGTAGTGATTGCATCATATGCGTCTATTATCCTTGATACCCTTGCAAATAATTCAATCTCATTTCCTCCTATTCTATTAGGATAGCCTGTTCCATCATAGTTCTCATGATGTTGAGCCACAATTACAAGTGATTCTTTTAAGATATTGTCCTCTTTTGTCAAAAGGCTTATGCCTGCTTCGGGATGCTTTGCTACTACCTTCAGCTCATCACTTGTCAAGCTACCCGGTTTATTCAGAATATCTAATGGTATTTCAATCTTTCCAAAGTCGTGTAGCAACAGACCCGTTCCAAGTGATCGCATGCTATCTTGACTAAAACCAAGAAACTTTCCAAACAGCAAACCCAGTACAGATACATTTACCGAGTGTGTATAAGTCTGATAGTCATGAGAAGTAACCTTTATCAGGTTAGAAAATGCATTTTCGTCTTTTAATATATAATCAACCGTATTGTCAGCCCAGGATGTAACCCTGTCCATTTTGACACCAGACTTTGTGTCATTCAACAACTCCTGAGTCAGGTTTTTTGCGACACTATAAACGATATTAGATTTTTCACCTGAACTTTTTCCATCATCGGCAAGAATTGTTTTTAAATTCTGCTCCTGATAGTCGTTAAACGATTTATAGCTGTTTGCATAAACATAAAGTTTATCAATATTGTTCTCTACTAATTTCCTTCGTCTATCACCACGAAACATTTCTCCCCCGTGGCTAAACAAGACATATCTTGGAACTCCATTAACATGGCTTTTTATATAGAGATCACAGTCAACTTCTGTATCTACGATTAAAGTACTTTCGTTAATAGCCAGAAATTCTTTCATTTTGCAAATTCCTCTTTCTTTATTTCATGTTCCAACTGTGAATTCCTATAAAAAAAGGTCAACTTAACTACCTGCTTTTATAGGAGCTTACAGTTTATATACATATATTTATGCACTTATATATATTAACGGCACTTTCTACTGAAACATTAGTAAAGATTATGTTTTTTTTGATATAAAAGATGGACTATCAAAATATTGCAGATATATCGGTGATCTTTTGGGAAACTTGCCTAAATTCCGGTTACATCTGTTCAGCAACCAAGACTAAATCAGCTCTTTTGATAATATTAAAAGAGCAAGAAACTTATGAGATATCTTTTGCACAAAACCAGCCAGTCATGCTGAAAAAAGGATGCTTCTACAACACTACAAGCTTACTTTTCTTATTATTCCCCTTTTTCAGCCTAAAGCTGTATATCCCTCTTCCATTCCACAAGCTGTTTCTTTTCGAGGCAGCTTGTGATTCGCGCTGTAAGTAGTTTTAAATTAAATGGTTTAGGCAAATAGTCAATAACACCTTTTTCAATATTTTTAATCGCATTGCTTTCGTCATCTACTGCTGTGATAATAATAACGGGAATAAGACATAGTTTTTCATTGGCTCTCATGCAATCCATTACCATGTTTCCGTCCATCTCCGGCATGTTAATATCAAGTAGAACAAGATCAGGTGGAGCTGCTTCCATCTGCTCTAAAGCGGATATTCCATTTTCAGCGACTTCGGTGTCATGTCCAAGCTTGCTAACCATTGCTTTTAATACCCCCCGAATTGCTTCATCGTCATCAACTATTAGGATCTTCGCTTTTATTGGCAATTCTTTACGATCTTTCATGTTGTTGAAATCCTCATACAACAATTTTGCATAATTGTCCCCAATCAGTTTATCTGTTTCAGCTTGCTCTATGAGTTCTCTCGCTTCGTCCAAATTGTTCAGTATGTCATCTGCGATATCGGCATCACAATATTTGTATTTTTTCATGAGTATCTCCTCATCTTCAGTTATTAGTTAATTATTTTCTATATCAAACACGGTATATCCTTCTCTCAAATGCTGATCTACATCTATTTAGGAACTATTTTATCTTAGTAGAATCATTACCTGCTAGTCGACCATCACTTCTCTTCCAAATTTAATATTTCTCCATACTTCACAGATAGCAAAGCATATATCAGTAGCACTCTTTAAGCACCTCTAATTCAACAAATAGATCTTCATAGGAAAGGGGCTTGGTTACAAAATTATTAGCCCCACTCTTATACGCCTCATCAATTGTCTTTTGATCAGAACTTGTTGATAAGACAATTACCGGAATTTTGTTATATTTTGAATTTTTCTTTAAAAACTTAAGGATCTCCATTCCACTGATTTTTGGCAAATTAAGATCTAAAAGGACCAGCCTGATTTTATGCTGTATCTCTCCGTTCCACTTGTCGCCAAGGTCCTGAAAAAGGTCTATAGCCTGCATACCATCATGTACAATAACAATATTATCTTCCATGCCTGCCATACCAAGAGCTTCTGCTATTAAATCAGCATGATCCGGGTCATCTTCAATAAGTATGATTTTTTTCTCTTCCATCGTTCCGTTATGGTAGTTCATGTACCTTACAATCGTTCTTTAAAATGTAGAATGTTTTACCATTTGCTTGCCTCGCATTTCAGAAATAAACAAGTTATAGTTATTTCCACCATCCTCCTTGGTACTGTACATAGCCGTATCAGCATTCTTAATCAGGACATCCATATCAACACCGTCTTTAGGATAAACACTGACTCCAATACTGGCAGAGATTTTTAATTCCTGGCCACTGAGAATATAAACGTCAGATATTACCTCAATAATTCTTTGTGCTGCTATTGCAAGGCTCTCTTCATTGCCGGAAGTATCATATGCTATAATAAATTCGTCTCCTCCCAGTCGTGCAGCAATATCATTCTTACGTAAACAACTTGTTATACGTTTAGCAACTGACTGCAGCAACAGATCTCCAACAGAGTGTCCATGTTCGTCGTTTACCGGCTTAAAGTTGTCGAGATCGAGAAACATAACTGCCATTAGCTTGTTTTCCCTGCGAACCCTCTCAATCAATTTGTCCAGTTGTTCGTAGAAAAAATTTCGATTAGAAAGCCCGGTGAGGCTATCATAACGAGCTATTTTTTGTAACTCTCCCTGTGCTTGTTCCAATTTCATTATCATCTGGTGTCGTTCTATAGCATATCGAATAGCGCGTGCCAATACGTTCCTATCCACTCTCTCTTTTACTAAATAGTCTTGTGCACCCATCTGTACAGTCTTAACTGCAAAGGATTCATCATCATGATTACTGAGCACGATTACCGGTATATCTTGTGTTACACTCTGTATCCTTGATAATGTATCCATGCCCTGACTATCCGGTAATAGCAGGTCAAGCAGTATCACATCAAGTCCCTCATTATTATTAATATATTCTATACCCATCGAAAGACGTTCAACACACTGCAAGCTGTACTCTATATTGCCATTATCACTCAACAGTTCATCCTGCAAAAGCAGTTTAGTATCCGGATTATCCTCGATGAGTAAAATCTTTATAAATTTAGTATCTATTTTGCTATTCATTTTGCAATCATCTCTATAGTAGTATCAACTCTTGTATCAATTCAAAATAGTTATTTTCTCAATATATATAATACCAAACAGTCGGGAATATAATCAATTACACTGCAATTCATACTCTTCAGATATGTTTTAATATGTCCACGTATTTCATCAGCCACCATCATCAACTAGTTAAACAGATTTTTTTAATTTACAGAAACAGACATAATTTAAACTGCAGAATAGAAGCGCTGATGTTCTCCTCAAAAAAATACCGAATCCCCCCATACCCACCTCAAAAGAATGAGGAGGATATGTGAGGAGAAGAGAGATTCGGCAAAAAACTATTCAAAACCCTTATCTATTAACTTGATAAAAACGGCATGCCCTTGCGCGTTATAAACAGGCAAGACATGCACATAGGGGTATTTGATTAAAAATCTTTCATTGCATCATTATGTTCTATAATCCGGTTTTCAGCCATTGGGATTTGTGCCTCTGCACCTACCGGACTGTTATAACTGACTTGCTTTCTGCCAGCAGGATTAAAATGTGATTTATCATAAGAAGTAGGCGAATCACTATCTTCAGTTCCTACCTCTTTAGACAAAATCCTTACCTGCTCAAGAAGCGTCTGTGACTGTGCAGACATCTCTTCACTTGCTGATGCTGTCTCTTCCGCATTAGCAGCGTTCTGCTGTGTTACCTGATCCATCTGCTGTATTGCCTTACCTACCTGATCAATACCGTCAGATTGTTCAGTTGAAGCTACAGATATTTCATCTATCAGACTTGTCACCTTCTTGACATTTGTGACTATGCCAGTCAATGAAGTCTTACACTCTTCTGAAAGTTTTGTACCTACCTCAGCCTTACTTACACAATCTTCAATAAGCTCAGTAGTGTCCTTAGCAGCAGTCGCACTTCTCTGTGCAAGATTACGCACCTCTTCTGCCACTACAGCAAAGCCTTTACCATGCTCACCTGCACGTGCTGCCTCTACTGCGGCATTAAGTGCCAGGAGATTGGTCTGGAATGCAATACCATCTATTACCTTTATGATATCTCCAATTTTCTTACTACTATCGTTAATATCATGCATTGCTTTATTCATCTCGTTTACGGATCCACTGCTGGTCTCCGCACTCTTATTGCACTGTTCTGCAATCTTTGCAGCTTCTTTAGAGTTTTCAGCATTCTGCCTTGTCATGGATGTCATCTCTTCCATTGACGCAGAAGTCTCTTCCAGGGATGATGCCTGTTCTGATGAACCCTCTGCAAGACTCTGACTTGAAGATGATATCTGCCCTGATGCTGCAGCAACCTGATTTGAACCCTCTGTCAATTTTTCAACAAGTTCCTTCAGGAAGCTTATCAGAGGACGTGCGAAGAACAACCAACCAAGTCCAATAACCAGACAAACCATACCAACTGAGGCGCCCTGTATCCAAAGCAGCATTGACATTTTCTGCTCTGCATTTGCCTGATATATACCAACAGCTTGATTCATAGTCTTCATTGTTGAATTAATACTTTTATATGCAGCTCCATAAGCAACAATATATTCAGCAGAATTTGGTTCAACATGACTGAGTTTCTCCAATTCTGTCTGTGTAGTACCCCACAGAGACTTAACAGTGTTTAACTTGGCCACAATCGCCGGATCAGATGTAGGAGGAAGCGTAGTGAAGTTCTTCATTCCAAGATCCAGTGGTGCCTGTCCGCCGCCTAAAAGCGCAGCGAGTGTTACATCAAATACCTTCTTAGTCTTGAGGAAAGTATCTTCACCCAATTTACCTTCACCTGTATCAGCAAAGAATGCAATTGTTGCAGGGCTTGCAGTACCAATTGGGATATTTACCACAAGGACGCCCATTACGTCATTAAGTTTAAAATCGTGTTTAGGGCTCTCCTCATGATTATTGTGACAGTTTACACAGCCTGCTGCTGCTGCAACATCTGCTGTCGCATATCTAAGCGAGAAGACACCATTGTGTACCATGAAACGCTGAAAGACTTTGCCCTCTTTATTAAACAGGTAGTTGAAAGCATCTTTTTCAAATTCAGTTTTCAACCCTTTGTCTTTGTTTATATTCCACTTACTAAGTAGATCATAACTGTAGACTCCCTTAGCATTTATCCTACTTGATACTTCCTGTACAAAGGTTGCCGGAAGAGGTATGCCACCATCAATTTTTGCATACTCCCTGTTAGGATGTACATCGACGATACCATCTTTTTTAAGCTTTATAATTACATTCTTTGTGAACTGCTTACGATCCTCCACGATCTGGAGAGTTGCTATTTCTGCTGCCTTAGTCGTACTGTGACGCACCTGTAAAGGAATTAACTCATTAATATATTCCTTAAAGTACTTCTGTGTCAGCATGCGCTGTCTACCGGCAAGATTAACTACTGCTTTCTCGTTCTGCTGTTCTCTTATCGTATTAAATACGAAGAAAGCGCCTGTTATTACGGCAACAAAAAATATAGAAAATACTAAAATAAACTTTTTTCCAACTGTCATTATTTAACCCTCCTTAAAAGTTAAATTTGTTTGTAGCGGTAAATACGGGAATATATAATCCGCACGATTATATATATTCCTAAATTACAACTTAAATAATTCCGATTACACCTTCTATTCCTCTGCTAACTGCCCAACCATCTCTAATTCTTCTGACGATAGTACCGTCTCTATATCCAGCAGAATTATAATTTTATCCTTAACCTTGCCAAGCCCCATGATAAAGCTTGTATCTATACCCTGACCAAAGCTTGGTGCCTCTTCTATAGAACCACCACTGATGTCTGACACCTCTGATACACTGTCAACTATGATCCCGATTGAAGTGTTTTCAACTTCTACAACGATCACACATGTCTCCTGAGTATGCTCTTCTTCCTGCATTGAAAACTTCAATCTCAAGTCTATTACGGGTATAACCTTACCTCTCAGATTAATCACACCTTTCATGTATTCCGGAGTCTGTGGAACGGTAGTGATATCCATGAGACCGATTATCTCTCTTACCTTGAGAATTTCGAAGCCATAGATCTCTTTACCCAAAATGAAAGTTAGGAATTTTCCCTCAAGGGCAGATCTTTCTCTTTTCTCTACAACTGCTTCCATTTAATTTCTCCTTCGTATTGGTTATAAAACGCTTTTCTGTCTTTGACTTCACCGCACTGAACATCAAGAAGTCTTTCGTTTATTGCCATGTGCAAAACTATTCTATTAATCAGAAATGATTCCTCTATCAAAGTATGCAATCCCTCATTAGTACTAATACCAATCTGTGCAGAAGTATATCTCCCTGTTCCTTAGTAGCCAGTGGCAGTAGTAACAACTGCTTCTCTCCACATATTCTTGAATATTTAATTCTCCTCCTTACCGAGCAACTGGCTATAAAAATAAAAACTTTTAGTGAAGAACTGAGTAAAAGCACTAGCAGGATTGCACTAAAAATATGCTGAAAAACTATAAAACTGATGTTTGTGGACAAAAATACAATTGAAAGACATATAGCCTAAGCTTTTAAATCACATGTGCATATCGGTCTCTCATGCCTTGCTATCTAACTTATCGGTTTTAAGTAATAAATCTTTAGAAATAATCAATTTTATCAATCTTAGAGCGAATGTTATTGTCTACTATTACAGTTAATAATCAGCTCTATTTTGAGTTATCAGCAAGGCTCTAGCACCAACTCTTCTGAGAGTACTTTACTGTTTCCCAGACACCGTTCATCAAGCAGGGAGACCAGCTTATTCATCTCTGGCTTGGTAATCGAATCATCTGCGCCCACGCTCTTGCATTTGAATAACATCTGTGCATTAATAAGGCTTGAAAACATTATGACAATTATTTTATCAAGCTGAATATCTGTCTTTATTTTTTTACATAGAGATAATCCATCCAGCTGAGGCATCTCAATGTCGCTAATTAGAACGTGTGGCAGCTGCGCTGCATCAGACCCATTTGTATCTATCTGTTCTCGAATAGCAACCAAAGCATCGTAGGCTTGTTGTCCATCTTCAAAACTCCTCACATTCTTATAACCGGCTTTATCCAATATGCGGATAACATTACTACGTATTGTTTTAGAATCTTCTGCAAAGAACACATTAACTTCTTCCCGTGAAATCCGGCTTGACAAATTTGCTGTTTCATCATTTATATCGCCAATAGCAAGGTTGGGTGAGATAACAGAAAGAATATACTCTAAATCGACTACCATAATATCGGCATCATCAATTCGGATTGTGCCAGTAATACTTTTCCCTGCACGTCCTAAAGTTCTATCCAGCGGAATAAAGTTTTCCCAATTCTGCCTGTATATCCGATTGACATCACTTACCAGAAAGCCATTAACGACGTTATTAAATTCCGTTATTATCACTATCTGATTCTCATTAGTCTCATGTTCAATTCCCATTTCTAATGCTGCAGCCAGGTCAATTAAGGGTATGGTTTTTTCTCGATATAATATCATGCCTAACATGGCGTGGTGAGCCCTGGGTATTTTGGTTAATGTTGAGGCATCATACTGCTGAATTGACTGGATCTTAAGAACGTTCAAGCCAAAAGGTTGATTACCAAGTACAAATGTTAAAAGCTCTAATTCATTGTTTCCGCTCTCTAATAAAATCTCCTGTGATGCCATAAAACATTCTCCTTGCCTGGGCGTACTGGTTATATCTCCACTCTACCCTGATAACATTATTGGATTACAAAACCCTGTCTTAAATTCGTAAGGATTTAGAACGGAAATTTTTTAAATATTCAAGTTATGCCTTTTATAAATCGTCGAATGACAGACTTCAAAGGGTGTCTAGGAATTATCATTCCTGACTTGAGTCAGAATCTACAACTCATGGTAGACTTACAATTAAATATTCTGAAACTGAAGATACCGAATATTTTTCTAGATCTATTCAGAATATAAATAATGGGACTTTTGCTAATGTGCTATCTGGCTTATCGGCTATTTCCATATTAACTTTAGTTATTATCCATGCATTTAGAGATCGCAAATAATTTGCCAACTACTAATATTTTTATTAATCTTGCAGATACCATGAAGAAAATCTTAATTATTCTCAAAACAATCACGTACACTCTGCACTGATGCTTTAATGTCAAACACATGTACTAAAGCAAGTTATGATTAAAATGATTGATATTTAAAGACAGTAGAAGTGAGTAATAAATATATACGAAATGTGTACTTTTTATATACAGTGTGTCTGTAATTTAAACAGTTTTTTTAAGATATTTTGCGCGTGTCCAAACCTGAAACAGGAAGTTTTTTCCGTGTTTGAATTGCAAATCTAGACAGCTAGTATCCGCTTTCTTGAATGAGTGATCGGCAATGCAAACACAATAAATATTGATTGCGGTGGATCAGGCCTTGAGGATTGATTTGTGGAGTATCTAAAAGAGATTGTATTCGGGGCTACAACTGAACATGTTCCTTCGCCATCTCTATACGTTTGGATATTGGCGGATGGCTGTAAAACAGCAGCTCTACAACTCTATTCGGAGTCCTGTCTGCCAGATTCTGTTCTGCCAGTTTCTCCATTGTAGAGATAAAAGCATCAGGATCATTGGTCTTTTCAATGGCATATTTATCACACTCCCTCTCAAACCTTCGACTGATAGCGCTCTGGATTGGTAATAGTACAAAACCTGAAACTGCCAGTGCCATACACACAGCAGGAAATGCAGCAATGTCATGTATATTCTGATATCCCAAAACCACTATCACTTTTGTCAGTACTAAATGGCAGAATGCAAATCCAAAAAAACCTGAGACAGTACCAATAGCCAACATCTTCCAAATATGCTGGTAAACATGATGACCCAACTCGTGAGCAAATACTGATTTAATTTCTGCCGGTGTATATGAATCTAATAGTGTATCTCCCAGGAGAACTCTTCTGGTACTTCCTATACCGGCAAGGGCTGCATTTGCCTTTTTTGTATTTTTACTTAAGTTTATCTTATAAACTCCCTGTATATTAATTCCAGTACCTTTTGCAAGCGATTCCAAACCCTCTTTAACTTCCTTATTTTCCAATGGAACACTTTTATAGAATAGAGGGAAGATAAGAACTGGAGCAAGCTTTGCCATAATAACTGAAAAGAATATCCAGATCACGGTAACAAAAATCCACCATGAGCCTGGAAAATTTCTGAGGAATATATACAGTATCTCAACCATGGCTATGACAAGCGGCAGAGATATCAGGAACTTTTTTAATTCATCCTTGATCCATCCTGAAATCTTCTGATTTGACAATTCATACATATGCTCAAGAACGAATCCTCTATAAAAACTTAAAGGAATGGTTATGACGTCAATAATTATAATAAACAGGGAAATATAAAGAGCGATCAATAGATATTCATTGACCGTTACAAAAGATATAAGATGTTTCAGAATATTTGAGCCGAAGAAACCCATGAAGAGTAAATAGAACATTGCTATAGTCAAACCCAGAAGGGTCAATATATGTTTTTGCAAAGAGTATCTCTTTGATAATTCTGTAGACTGTTTCTTTGAGTTTTCAGACATTTATTTTATCACTAAAAAGAGTTATCATTTTCCAAGAGCTCTTCAACTTCCTTGAGAACCGGAATCGCAGTTCTGCCGCCAATCTCACGGCATTTAAGAGCAGCAGTAGCAGAGGCAAATCTTATTGTCTCATTTAAATCCCATTTTTGAAGCAACCCGAATATAAACGCACCATGAAATACGTCTCCACATCCTGTTGTATCGACAGCCTTAACCTTGAATGCCGGTTGATAAAAGTATCTCTCAGGAGTTAAACATATACTTCCTTTTTCACCCAGTGTCACTATTACTGTTTTAGCGCCAAGGGCCAACAACTCAATTGCTGCAGCCTTTGGATCATCAGCATGGAAAAATTGTCTTGCGAAATCATCTGATGCGATAAAATAATCTGACAAGTGTACAAGAGCTAATGCGCCCTCTCTCATACTGCCCGCATCAACAACAACCTTTACCCCTGCGTCCCTGGCATATTCCGCGGCTACGATTGAG
>Ga0209249_1000770_pt1 | contig 35951 bp, 27 predicted proteins | sample SaaInlV_200m_DNA_4_FD_184653 | JGI IMG/M metagenome (GOLD analysis project Ga0209249, IMG submission 184653) | Marine microbial communities from expanding oxygen minimum zones in the Saanich Inlet - SI037_S3LV_200m_DNA (SPAdes) (version 2) | ecosystem: Environmental > Aquatic > Marine >...
ATTATTTACAAGACCGCATTTCAAAGCTGCACCAGATTCCACCCTTGGCGGATTTGGTCAAAGCACGCGCCAAAGAACTCAATTTGGGTTGGTCTTTTTCATCTACCCCAAATTATTGAGATGATACCTTTTTTTCTATAATTTTGTTTTTTTGATTATTTCCGTAGCCATTCTCGGCATTGGGCTTGGGGCTGCGGTTGTGCAGCGGATGCCCGCTGAGAAGATCGACCACCAAATCCGCCTGTCAGCTTGGTCGGCGAGTTTCGGCATTCTCCTGCTTGCGCTCTTCTTTGCCCTCCCCTGGATATTTGACCCACGCCTGCTTTTCACCCTGCTCTCGCTCCTGATCTACGCCTGCATCGGTGCCATCTCAGCGACGCTCTTTCGAGCGTGGTCAAGCCAAAGCGAAAAACTCTACGCCGCTGACCTGACCGGCGGGGCTTTGGGCGCTCTGCTCGCCCTCGTCTTGCTCAACCTGACCAGTGGCATTACCGCCTTGTTGCTGCTGCCTCTTCTCTTGAGTATTGCTGCGATTTTTCTTACGAGTGAAAAGAAAATTCCCCGCATTCTTCCCATCTTATTTGCCCTGATCTTTGCGCAAAATGCTCTTTGGCAACCTTTGCAAATTGACCCTGCCCATCTGCCCACGCCCAAACCACTCACTCGCCAACTAAACGAGAAACCCGCTACACAGATTGTCTACACCACACAGGATGCTTTAGGACGTGTCGATGTGGTCGCAAATGCCCAGAATCCTGCCCAAAAACTCGTCTTTATGGATGGCGCAGCGGGCTCGGTTATGTACGCAAACCCCGAAACCCAAACCGAAATCGCCCTCCAGCGTGCTGATTTGGGCTATTTCCCCTTCCTGTGGATATTGCCAGAAAATGCCCTGATCATTGGTCCCGGTGGCGGCAAGGACATCCTCTTCGCCCATCTTGCAGATGTCAGAGAGATCGACGCCGTCGAAGTCAGCCGTGGTGTCACCGATGCTCTCTACGCATTCGCCGATTACAACGGCAACCTTGCCAACCTGCCCGAAGTCAATCTGGTCGTTGACGAGGGACGCAGCTATCTCCGTCGCAGCCAAAAAGATTACGAACTGATCTACCTCTCCGAAGTAACCAGCCTCTCTTCCGAGTTGGCAGGCTATATGCTCACTGAGAATTACATCTACACCACTGAAGCTATGCAGGATTACCTCTCCCATCTCAGTGCCGATGGCTGGCTGGCGATCAAACTCTACGACGAGTTCACCCTGACCCGTGCCTTTACGACGGTCATCCAAGCTCTTGTCGAAAACGGCAGCAGCGAAGCGGAAGCCGCCCGTCACGTCGTCGTCCTGCTTGATCCGCAAGCCTTATCGCAGGAAGAGCCTTTCCGCAATCCACTTTTGCTGGTTGCTCGTGATCCCATCACACTCGGTAAAGGCGAAGAACTCCTCCGCCTTGTCGAATCAATGCGTTTTATTCCCGTCTTCATTCCGCACGTTGTCGAACAGGGAGCGCCCGGGGCAGTCGCCCAAGGCCAAACGACCATCACTGAACTCGTCTCCACCTTCGAGCGGGGTGACATACGCCCCACTAGTGACACAGCACCCTTTTTCTATGAATTCAATCTCGGCTTACCGCCTCTGTTGAAAAATCTCTGGGGGAATTTGGCGGTTTTTCTACTCATCACGCTTGGCTATCTTGCTTGGCAAAAGCCCAAATTGAGTATGCTGAATTATGCCGCTGAGAATATCTACTTCTTCGGCCTGGGGATCGGGTTTATGCTTATTGAAGCGGGGCTTTTACAGCATCTTTCCCTCTTTCTGGGGCATCCTAGCTTAAATTTGAGCGTCGTTCTGCTGGCTCTCTTACTCAGTAGTGGCTTAGGTAGTTGGCTTAGTCAACTGCTGCCAGCCATAAAGAAGAATGCTCCGCTATTCGTTGCCATTATCGTTATCGTCCAAGCCTTTATGCTGCCGCCTCTGCTTCAAGCGACGCTTCAATTTCCATTTTGGGGACGCATAGGGTTGGCGTGGCTCCTCATCTTACCGCTTGGCATTGTCTTGGGGATGCCCTTCCCAACGGGCTTGGCTAAGACTCAACAGAGCTTCGTTCCTTTTGCATGGGGCGTGAACGGCGTTGGCTCGGTCGTCGGTGCGGTCGCAGCTATCAGCCTCGCCATGAGATTCGGTTTTCAAGCCGTTTTTCTTCTGGGCGGCGGTATCTATATCTTGATTGCAGCTCTTACGGGGAGACTTGGGCGATGACCACCTCGCCTATTAGCGAGATCAAGCTCAGCATTGAAGAATCCTTCAATCTCACTTCAGCGCTCGCCAAAGTCCGCAGTGCTTATTCCCCCGCCTTCTCGCCTAATGGCGACCAAATAGCCTTCCTCTCCGACCTGACTGGGCTGCCCCAAATTTGGGCAGTCCAACTAACAGGAGGCATGCCTCACATGGTCACTGCACTGGACGAGCCGATTACACATTTTAGTTGGTCTCCTAATGGACAACAAATCGCCTTCGAGTTGTCACCCGGCGGTAGTTCACGCACGCAGCTCTTCGTCATCAACGCCGATGGCACAGGCTTACGCCGCTTAACGCACGCCGCAGAGAGTACCCATCAGCTTGGACTTTGGCATCCATCGGGGCAAAAACTCTCCTTTTCGTCCAATCACGAAACCCCTGCCGCTTTGCATACCTATTGGTTAGATATGCAAAGCGGCACTTATGAGCGCATCGCCAATAACAAGGGTATCGGTCATTTCACTGACTTGGATGCGGATCAGAATCTCGCCCTGCTCTATCGGATGGACGACCGCACAAATAGCAACATCTGCCTGCTGGATTTGGATAAAAACACGGAACACTCGCTGACCCCGTACTTGCCACCGGGAAAATATCAGCGTGCCCAATTTGGGCAGGATTCCGTTTATCTAATCTCGGACAAGGGGCGTGAGTTCCCAGCTTTTGCCCAGATCGATCTGGATACTGCTCAACTAACTTTCGTTGCAAACAGAGAAAAGTCCACGCTAGTTGAGTTCATCTTGAACCAGGCTGGGGATGTGGCATTTTTGTTGTGGCGGGATGCCGAGGGCATGGCACTCACTCAATGGACGATAGCAAGCCCAAATTCACGCACGATTCGAATATTTTCGTCTTATGCAGAAATTAGCGAATTGGCGATCTCTCCCGATGGACAGAAAATCGCTTTTTCATATTCCCATCCCAAAGCTCCCAGAGAAGTCTTCGTGTTGGATGTGGAAACCGCTGTGCTGCGCCAATTGACATTCAACCCGCACGCAGGTGTACATTTTGAGCGCTTGATTGCCCCAAAATCGGTGTATTTCCCCGCTGATGACGATTTTGAATTGCAAGGTTGGCTCTACCTGCCCGAAGATTTTGTAAAACCGGGCGCTGTGGTCATCAGCTTTCACGGCGGTCCTGAAGCGAGAGAAGGGACAGCGTTCAATCCGCTTTATCAGGCGTTGTTGGCACAGGGCGTAGCGGTCTTTGCACCGAATGTGCGTGGCTCGGCGGGCTTTGGAAAAAGCTACGAGCACGCTGATAATGGGCGGTCGCGAGAACACGCCCTTGATGATGTCGCAACCTGTGCGAATTATCTTATCTTGGAAGACATCGCCGACCCACAGCGGATTGGGATTATGGGTGTTTCGTATGGCGGCTACCTAACGCTGGTTGGGCTGACCCGTTTTGCAGACTTTTTTGCGGTGGGCGTGGTCTGCTCGGGCTTTTCGGATTTTGAGACTTTCTTCGCCAACACCGAAGCATGGATTGCCGAAATTTCTAAAACGATTTATGGTGATCTGATGCAGGATACTGCCTTTCTACGTGAAATTTCACCCATCCACAGCCTGAATGCTTTGAGAGCACCTTTATTAATTTTTCATGGGACGAACGATCAGAATGTCCATGTCTCAGAGGCTGAGCAAATCGCTATGGGGTTGGATGAGATAGGCAAGAAATCTTCCTATTATTTGGTTGATGGGGAGGGGCATGATTTTCAGCGCTTGCGAACACGCGTAGCACAAAATCATGCAATTATGAATTTCTTTGCAGAGCATCTTTTGGGTAAATGAGCAGTCCAGTTATATGTATCCTTGCCTCTGCAAAAATTTTTCCTCGGACAAACCCTACACCTGTTCCCTGAAAACCGTAGTCCGCTACCAAAAACGTATCTCTGATCCCATGCTCGACCGTATTGACATCCACATCGAAATCCCGCGTGTGGATTCTGAAAAGCTTCTGTATAGCAGACGTGGAGAATCGTGGATGAAATCCGCGCTCGGGTGGAGGCAGCATGTTCACGTCAACGTGAGCACTTCGCTCTTAACAATGGGGTGATGACAAAATCCGATATGCGCATCGCCGAAGTTCGTCAACTCTGTGAACAGGATGAATCCAGTCAGCAGCTTGTGCTGACGTACTGAGGATATGAAGATAGAGATAAAGAGGATGTTATCTCTTTGATTATGATAAACTTGTATGGATAGAAACCACCGCGTATTTTCAATTGTGCCCCTGTTAAAAAGATTTCATTCCATTGAGATTGTAAGTTCTGCGCGGTATAAATCAAATATACGGGTATAAATTTCGTCCTTCTGGGTTTGCTCCTGCCACATAGAAGAGTAAACAGCCCAATAGCACCTTTTTCCCCAGATATACGGGGGATTTTATAGAACCATTCCCATAAATCACCATACCACACTCCTCATACCTTTCAGATATGGGGAGTATTTTTGTTTATGAAACTATCCGCGCGAGCCTCCTGAAATTGGCGCACACAATAGTAAATTTAGCTGGGAAAGAGAATATCCAATCTACGCATTTGGCGGAGGCGTTGCAATACCGTCCGAAGGGGATGATGGTTTAGAGAGAAAGCGTTGGGGCGAAGCGATGTTGGGGAGGGTAACCAAACCTAAAGCGCGCACGAAGCGGCAAGTCATCCTAAAATTGGCATACACAATTGCTAATCTGGCTGGGAGTGAAGAGCGACTAGTGCTTCCATAAAACTTCATCCATCCCTGTTGATTTTCCACTATACCATGTGTCCAGATTCTGGGGTCCACTACATTTTGCCTCCATGTTTGGAATTGCTAATGAAAGAACGCGTTAATTTGACTTGCCTATAAATTTATGCTAATATCTTATCGAAACGTTTGCGTAAACGTTTTCCGAGAGGATATATGACAAGTATTCGTGATGTAGCCAAATCAGCTGGTGTATCAACAAGTACTGTTTCTCACGTAATTAATAAAACTAGGTTTGTGAGTGAAGAAACGCAAGCTAAAGTTAGGGATGCTATGAAGGCGTTGGGATATAAACCAAACCGTCTTGCTAGTAGCCTGCGTCGAAAAGATAAAAGCACTAATACGTTGGGGTTGTTGATTCCTGATAGTGCCAATCTTTTTTTTGCAGAAGTGTTACGTGGCGTGGAGGATGCTTGTTTTGAAGCGGGGTATAGTGTGTTTTTGTGCAATTCAGACGATGATCCCCAAAAAGAATTAGACTATATTGAAGTATTGCTCGGCAAACAAATAGATGGAATCATCTTAGTTTCTGTAGGAATTCATAAGGAATCGCTCACTCTATTAACGGATAATGATATCCCATCTGTTCTTGTTGATCGTGAGGTTTCCGGATCAATAAATGATAGTGTTGTGGTAGATAATGAAGCCGGGGGACATCAAGCGACAGAGCGTTTGATTGAATTGGGGCATACGAGGATAGGGTGTATTGCCGGACCCTCTTTACTCACACCTAGTGCAGCGCGGGTGCAAGGATATCGTAAGGCATTATCAAAATATAATCTTGTTCAAGATGATGCTTTAATTATAAAAGGGGATTTTCGTGCACAAACTGGTTTTGAAGCAACCAAAGACTTACTCAAAATAGATAATCCCCCAACAGCCATTTTTGCCTGTAATGATATGATGGCTGTTGGGGGATTACATGCTGTCGACGAGGCGGGACTTAGTGTGCCTAAAGATATTTCTATTGTGGGGTTTGACGATATTCCTTTGGCTTCATTTACTCTTCCTCCGTTGACTACAATTTACCAGCCAAGTCAAGAAATGGGCTCATTGGCAGCTAAGATGGTTATGGAAAGGATAAAAAAACCAAACTTACCCACAAGAAAAGAAGTCCTCCCGACCTCACTCATAACAAGAAAATCTTGCCGAGCTTTGGATGAAAAATAAAATGAATCATATTGTTGTAGTTGGCAGTTTGAATATGGATTTAGTCGTGCGAGTTCCGCATATGCCTATTCCCGGTGAAACAGTTTTAGGGAATGATTTTCAAAATATACCTGGAGGCAAAGGAGCAAATCAAGCTGTTGGTGCAGCAAGGATGGGCGCACGAGTAACAATGATAGGGAAAGTGGGGAATGACGAATTTGGCAAAGCACTCACTAAGAATTTGGCTAATGAAGGTGTAGGTATTTCCCATATTTCTGTTGATGAAAAGGAAGCCACAGGAATAGCCATGATCACTTTAGATCAAAATGGTCAGAATAGTATCGTCGTTGCCTCAGGTGCAAATATGGCACTAAAACCTGAAGACATACGCACTGCTTGGAAGAAAATAAGTGATATTGATGTTTTGGTGATGCCTTTAGAAGTGTCCCTAGAGTGTGTTGAAGAAGCTGTTCGATTAGCCACAGAAAGCTCTGTAAAAGTTATTCTAAATCCTGCGCCAGCTCAGAAATTATCAGATGATTTGCTCAAGAAGGTTGATGTCTTAGTGCCCAATGAAAGCGAAACGTCTTTATTAACAGGATTAGCCGTTGAATCTATTGAAGATGCCAAGATTGCAGCAAAGAGTTTATTAGAAAAGGGTGCCGGCGCAATCGTTCTAACACTAGGCTCGCGAGGGGCATTACTTATTAGTGAAAATCAACCTGCAATAATCTCAACGCCTTATAAAGTAAATGTTGTTGATACAACTGCGGCAGGAGACTCTTTTGTCGCTGCCTTATCAGTTGGCATTGTAGAGGGATTGCCTCTTGAGAATGCACTTCGCCAAGCAACTGCGGCCGGTGCTCTGGCTGTTACCAAAATGGGAGCGCAACCGTGTATGCCCACAAAAAAAGAAGTAAATGAATTGATGGAAGAGCAACGAGGAGAATAATGAAAAAAACAGGAATAATCAATCAGCCAATTTCAACCGTTATTTCAGGTTTGGGGCATACAGATTCTTTGGTCATTGCTGACGCTGGTTTACCTATCCCTGATGGTGTTACTCGCATAGATTTAGCTCTTAAAGAAGGCGTACCTTCATTTTTAGTTACTCTCGAAGTTATTCTCAGTGAGATGCAAGTTGAAAAAGCGATTATTGCTTTAGAGATAAAAGAAAAAAATCCAACTATAGAAAAAAGAATAATTGAGTTGCTTGGACATGTTCCTGTTGAATATATTTCTCACGAAAACTTCAAACTTGAAACGAATACAGCAAAAGCAATTATCAGAACAGGCGAGTTTTCTCCCTATGCGAATATCATTCTACTTTCGGGGGTAGTTTTCTAATGTCTCAAACGAGTATACAGACACGATCCAGATTTGATTGGAAAAATTTTGCACAGCAATATGGCTTAATGATTTCATTTATCCTTTTGTGCTTGGCTTTATCGATATTATCGGATAGGTTTCTGACAGTTAACAATCTTACAAATATCTTAAGGCAATCAACGATCAATGGCATTATCTCTGTAGGAATGACACTAATTATTCTTACACGAGGGATTGATTTGTCAGTTGGCTCTATCTTGGCTTTATCCGCAGTTATTACAGCCGATATGTTGCAAAAGGGTATGCCAGTTTATCTAGCAATTCCTTTTGGCTTGCTCGTCGGGGCTGGTTTGGGGTTGATTAGTGGATGGCTGGTAACAAAAATGAAGGTGCCGCCTTTTATTGCAACTTTGGGTGTGATGACCTTTGGACGCGGTCTGGCTTTAACTTATACACAAGGCAAATCAATTACGGGATTACCCGAGGCTTTTCGCTTTTCTGGCGTAGGCTACCTTGGGTCAATCCCGATGCCAATCGTAATTGCCCTTGTAGTTTTTCTTGTTGCCTATATCGCTCTTACTCGCACGAAATTTGGGGAATATATTTATGCTATTGGAAATAATGAAATCGCCGCTAAATTGTCTGGTATCTCTGTCAAAAAATATGTAGCATCCACTTATGTGATTACAGGTGCTCTTTCTGCACTTGCCGGGCAAATACTAATTGCTCGCTTGAATTCAGCGCAACCTGTAGCGGGGATTGGATTTGAATTTGATGCAATAGCAGCGGTGGTTGTTGGCGGAACCAGTTTTGAAGGTGGCGAAGGAACAATTACCGGTACTTTATTAGGCGTCTTGATTATTGCAGTAATTAATAATGGTTTGAACTTATTGGATGTACCATCCTTTTATCAAGCTGTTGTGAAGGGGATAGTTATAGCGTTAGCATTATTAGTTCACAAAGCACTAAAGTAAATCTATAAAAAGGAGGTGGTTTCGGAGAAAATGGAAGTCGTGTCGTTTCAAATTAGTATAAAGTTAATTTCAGGAGAAAAAAATGAAGAGCAAGAAAATCACAATTTTTAGTATTTTGTTAGTTGTTGCCTTTCTTATGGCAGCATGTGCCCCAGAAGCTGTTGAAGAAGCAGCAGCCCCTGTAGCTGATGATGGTTATACTCTTGGTTTGTCACTATCCACATTGAGTAATCCATTCTTTGTAACCTTAAAAGATGGCGCAGAAGCAGCAGCATCTACCGCTGGTGTGACTTTAGTCGTTGTTGATTCACAAGATGATGCAACAACCGAAGCCACCAATATGGAAGACCTAATCCAGCAAGGCGTGGACGCAATCTTGATCAATCCCACCGATGCAGACGCAATCGCCCCTTCAATTGAAAAAGCAAATGCAGCGGGTATCCCCGTTTTCACCATTGATCGTGGAGCAAGCGGTGGCGAAGTTGTTTCTCATATTGCTTCTGACAATGTTGCCGGTGGTGCAATGGCAGCAAAATTCCTTTGCGAAGCAGTTAGTGGCGAAGGAAATGTAGTCGAGCTTGAAGGTATTGCTGGAACCTCCGCTGCTCGTGATCGCGGACAAGGCTTCAATGACTATATGGCGTCGGACTGCGCTGGTGTCACGATTGTGGCAAAACAAACCGCAAACTTCAATCGTGCCGAAGGTTTGACTGTCTTTGAAAATATTTTGCAAGCTGAAGCCGAAGTCAATGGCGTTTTCGCGCACAATGACGAGATGATTTTAGGTGCTCTCGAAGCAGCACAAGCTGCTGGCAGAGAAGGCATCGTCTTTGTTGGTTTCGATGCAGTAGATGACGCTGTTGCTGCTGTTGAAGCTGGCACATTAGCTGCTACAGTTGCCCAGCAACCCTCAGAAATGGGTCGCTTGGGTGTAGAGAATGCCGTTTCATTCTTAGACGGTGCAAGCATAGACGCTTATATTCCTGTTGATTTGGCACTGGTTGGTGGTGAAATGCCCGCTGCCCCCGCCGAAGCAGATGAAGATATTACGATTGGTCTTTCATTATCTACATTGAATAACCCATTCTTTGTAACTTTGAAAGATGGTGCAGAAGCAGCCGCTTCAGCCGCTGGCATCACTCTGGTTGTTGTCGATTCGCAAGATGACCCCGCAACCGAAGCCACCAATATGGAAGATTTGATTCAGCAAGGCGTGGACGCAATCTTGGTCAACCCAACTGACGCTGATGCGATTTCCCCTTCGATTGAAAAAGCAAATGCCGCTGGAATCCCCGTTTTCACTATTGATCGTGGTGCAAGTGGCGGAGAAGTTATTTCCCACATTGCTTCCGATAATGTTGCCGGTGGTGCAATGGCAGCCCAATTCCTTTGCGAAGCAGTTGGTGGCGAAGGGAATGTAGTCGAACTTGAAGGTATTGCTGGAACATCCGCTGCTCGTGATCGCGGACAAGGCTTCAATGACTATATGGCATCTGATTGTGCTGGTGTCACGATTGTGGCAAAACAAACCGCAAACTTCAATCGTGCCGAAGGTTTGACTGTCTTTGAAAATATTTTGCAAGCTGAAGCCGAAGTCAATGGCGTTTTCGCGCACAATGACGAGATGATTTTAGGTGCTCTCGAAGCAGCACAAGCTGCTGGCAGAGAAGGCATCGTCTTTGTTGGTTTCGATGCAGTAGATGACGCTGTTGCTGCTGTTGAAGCTGGCACATTAGCTGCTACAGTTGCCCAGCAACCCTCAGAAATGGGTCGCTTGGGTGTGGAAAAAGCCCTCGGCTTCTTGAGTGGTGAAAGTGTCGATGCCTATGTCCCCGTTGACTTGGCTTTAGTAACACCCTAGTACAAAGAGATAAACTTGTAGCATAATAATCTGGGACACTCTAAAGAGTGTCCCAGATTAAATCAAAAATCAGGATTTTTTATGAGCGATATAAAAGAATACCTATTGAGCATGAAAAATGTCAATAAGTCATTCCCTGGCGTTTTGGCATTAGATGATGTGACACTGGATATTCTGCCAAGCGAAATTCATGCTTTGGTAGGCGAAAACGGGGCGGGAAAATCAACGCTCATGCGTGCCCTTAGCGGTGTCTCAAAAATAGATAGTGGGACGATTTACTGGAAAGGCAAAACCGTTGATATAAGCCAACCCAGAGATGCTCAGAAATTAGGCATCAGCATGATTCACCAAGAATTAGCTATTATTCCCTATTTGGACGTAGGTAAAAATATTTTTTTAGGGCGAGAGCCTCAGCTTAAAGTTTCAGGGGTAATTGATTGGAAAAAATTGTATCAACAAGCACAGGAACAACTTGATAAGTTGGGTTTAGATATAAACCCAAAAACTCCTGTTGAATCCCTTACTATTGCACAACAACAAATGGTTGAAGTTGCCAAAGCACTTTCAATGGACGCTTCTTTAATTGTTATGGATGAACCAACCTCAGCTCTTACAGAGAAAGAGGTTGATGCTTTATTTAGTTATATGAAAAAACTGAGAGAAAATGGTGTTTCAATCATTTTTATCTCCCATAGGTTAAATGAAATCCAGAGAGTTTCCGACAGAATAACCATTTTGAGAGATGGAAAATGGATTGGAACTTCTGAAGTTAGAGATCTCTCTCAGAATGATATTGTCAAAATGATGGTTGGTAGAGAAGTTGAGCAGAGTACAAAGAAACAAGCAAAGCCATCTAGTGAAGTAATTCTACAGATTAAAAATCTATCAAGTGGTGATGATGTGCATGAGGTCACTTTTGATTTGCATAAAGGCGAAATTTTGGGAATCGCAGGCTTGGTCGGTGCTGGACGCTCTGCGTTGGCGGAAGCTGTTTTCGGCTCCCGCAAAATCACATCGGGATATATGAAACTTGGTCATAAAAAAGTGAAGTTTACATCTCCCAAAATGGCAATTGAGCATGGGCTAGGGCTTGTGCCAGAAGATCGAAAGGCGCAAGGCTTATTCTTGAATATGGCGGTATGGCAGAATATCGTTATTGCTGGGATAAAAAAAACAACTCGTTTTGGTTTTATTCGGAAAGCTGAAACTCAAAAAATATCTACTTCATTAGTAGATAGGCTGAGTATCAAAACGCCAAGTCTTGGGCAACAAGTAAAAAACTTAAGCGGAGGGAACCAACAAAAGGTAATTATTGCCAGATGGTTATCCCTAAAGCCTAAAATACTAATCCTCGATGAGCCTACTCGCGGTATTGATGTCGGTGCAAAAGCAGAGATACATAATCTTTTAAAAGAACTGGCAACCGAAGGGGTTGGCGTTCTAATGATTTCATCTGAATTGCCAGAAATTTTAGGCGTTAGCGATCGAATCCTGGTTATGAAAGAAGGGCATTTAGTTGCTGTATTAGACCCTGAACTCAGTTCACAAGATGAGATTATGCAAGCAGCCGCTGGGAGTAAAGATGAAAACATCAAAGAAGATTAATATTATTTCTGGCTTGCAACGTGCTAGTGGCTTATTTTTATTAATTCTAGTCGCTACAATTTTTACTTTATTGTCAGATCGTTTTCTAACAGTATCTAACTTAACAAATATCGCTTTGCAAACTTCGGTTGTAGCTATAGCAACAATTGGCATGACCCTAACAATGCTCACGGCTGGGATTGATCTTTCAGTTGGTTCTATTGCGGCATTATCTGGGGCACTTGTTGCGGGCTTTATGACGCGCAATAATATATCGATGCCCCTTGCCATTGCTTTGGGTATTGCAATTGGCTCATCTTTAGGGGCAATTAATGGCATTTTAACGGTTTACGGGAAACTCCCACCCTTTGTCTCAACCTTAGCGATGTTGGGCGTTGCGAGAGGGTTTACACTGGTTTACACTGAAGGAAGACCTATTTCTGGTTTAGACAAAACCTTTACATTTTTAGGATCGGGGCATTTAGGACCAGTCCCTATGCCCGTTGTGATTTGGATAGCAGTTTTGCTCATTCTCTTTTTTATTCTCAAATACACAAATTTTGGCTTATATATTTATGCCATTGGGGGGAATGAAGAAACAGCAAGATTAGCTGGCATTCCAACAAATCGGATTAAAGTTATTGTCTATGCGCTAAGCGGCGCATTAGCAAGCATAACCGGTATTTTGTTGACGGCAAGATTATGGTCAGCTCAACCACAAATGGCAGCCGGTTTAGAACTAGATGCAATTGCCGCCTCAGTGCTTGGGGGAGTAAGTCTCTTTGGAGGTGTGGGTAGTGTTGTTGGAGCGAGTATCGGTGCGTTGATTGTGGGAATGCTAGGTAACGGATTGAACTTACTTCGTGTGCCCTCATATTATCAACAGGTAATTAAAGGTGTTGTTTTTATCTTAGCGGTTATTTTCGATATGTATGCCAAGAGGCAGGCTAAAAAATAGAAAAGTAACTTACAGCAAGAGCCTCCAAATTTCTTGGTCTTGGAGGGCTTTTTTTTAGATGGGCAGGAAGAGGTGTCTTATTTTGCTGGCGGCGGTCTCCAAGACCGCCACTAGATAAATACTTGAGTTTTTAATGATTAAGTTGTTCGATTGGTTCCTTTTGTTTTATCAAATGCAGTTAGGGACAACAATATGTGACCCAGTTCCTAAACAAATCTGAGAGTATATCTGTTCCAGGCCAAACGATAAATAAGCTGCTTATTACGAGTCCTCAAGCCTCGGAGCTATAATTTTCTTCGCTTTGCATCGCCACTTGCATCGTCTTTTTGGGAAAATAGGAAATAAAAACGTTGCTTTATTGTCCACGGAATGGACATGCCGTGGACAATAAACTCATATTATCAATTTATAGAAAAGTGTACGATTTTTTTTGGCATAATAGGCTCATATTATGTCCTCCGCCGACCAATGCATAAAAAGAGCGTGCTGTTCAGTGAACAGCACGCTCTTTTGTGTAAGTCATTGGTTCTTCACCCATATACAGGAACAATCAGCCTTGCTCTCACCATATATTGTGTTTCCTTGTGATAACATCGCCAATATAAAAGATTGGGACGCAGATTTTTTTCTCTTTACACCATCACAGTTACTTGCCTAGCGCGGTATAAATCAAATATACGGGTATAAGTTCCGACCGACAATGAACCACATTTAATACATACCACATTATTTACAACCTATCATCACTCTCCGACATTCAAAGCTGGGGAGTGATTTTTTTTAAAGAGAAGCACCCTGATAATCCAGAATTGTCAGGGTGCTTTTTTGTCAGATGATATTGTTGAAATTACACTCTACAACCGGGCTACAACTTCTCTGCTATTGGGGAAATTCAGTATTTCTTTGCTCACAGCCAGATCAATGATTTTAGCTCGAAACTCCACCTGAATATCCCGCTCACCATCAATAATCGCTTTAGCTACAAGCTCGTCCACCAGTTGTTTTTTCAACAAAAAGATACGACGTTGCTCTTCGGGGGTTTGAGAATTAGCGCTGTTCAATTTTCCCATACTCGCCTGAATATCTTCCACATAGTCATTGGCTTTTGTTTCCCAATCCACTTCAATGTAATTTTTCAGTTCTTGCTCGATAGTTGCCAGCCTGTGCTTCAGTCGCTCTTCTTTGCCATATAGTTCACGCATTTGTTCAGCAAAATCGTCATCGTCTCTCTGTGCTTTCCTTGCATCAGTGATAATTTGCTGCCGCTTGTGGGACTGTTTTTCCAATTCTTCCAGCAACTCCTTGTGGGTCTGTTGCAGGTATTCATGGTTTTGCTGGAGTTGATAGACCAGTTCTTTGGCTTGTGCAAGCAAAAAATCCGGGTTCATGACGAAGTTATATAATTTCTGCCAAACTTGGGTTTCCGCATCTTTGGCATTCACGGATTTAGAACAATTCGACGATCTAAGTTCCTTGTGGGGTTGAGGACAGAAGTATGTGCTTATGGGAGTCTTGCGCTCAACCCATTCCCCCTTGCGGCTGCGGCGATGAGTCGTAGTCCTTGCTCGCCATGTCAGGTTGCAGGCACATTTGAGATGACCGGATAGCAGGTAATCATTTTTCTTGCGATGCTTTGGATAGGTTTTATTTTCTTCTCTCATTTTTGTGAACAACTCATAGGTTGGCATATCAATGATAGGTGCAACGGGAATATGAAAGGTTTGCCCTGCACGGGAATATGTTTTGAGGCCACAGGCGTACTCTTTAGCAGACCCGAGTATAGCCTGAATACTTGATCGAGACCATCGTATGCGTCGGGGAGCGCAGCCATGTTTCTGTGGCGCATTGGCATCGATTAATCGTTTTCGGATCTGCATGAGAGGGATTTTTTGAGTGTACCATTCGAAGATTTGTCGCACCCACGTTGCCTCATCGTCCAGAACGTGGATTTTCTCGCCAATGCGAACATATCCATAGCGTTCCTGTCCTGTGTTCGCTTTGCCAGCCTTGAGCCTTGCGATCACTCCCATTGTCATCCGTTCTCGTATATTTTCCAATTCTATTTGAGCGGCCCAGGCGCGTATCGGTGCAATTTGGGGGTCAAAGGTTTCTTTTGCCAGCAGAATTGTGATCTTATATCGCTGGACAACTTCAAAAAACATTATCATGGCACGCAGTCCACGATATAGTCTGTCTTCGCTCCAAGCCAAAATTACATTGAAGTTACCCTTGGATGCATCTTGAAGCATGGCAAACAAAGATCGATGAAAAAAGAATTGAACCTCATCAGCCTTCCATTGTAGACACGATCCCCATCCTTAGCAATATCACTGACTTCTCCGAGATCAAAGGGCAGGAGCATGTAAAGCGAGCTCTCGAAGTTGCCTCGGCAGGTGGGCATAATATGCTTCTTATGGGACCACCCGGCGCTGGCAAAACCCTCCTCGCGCGCGCTATTCCCAGCATTCTCCCTGAAATGAGCATCGAAGAAGCTCTCGATGTGACCCGTATCTACTCGGTTGCAGATCAACTCCCATCTGATACGCCCCTAATGCAATTACGACCTTTCCGTTCGCCGCACCATACTATCAGCCATGCAGGTTTGGTCGGTGGGGGCAATTGGCCCCGTCCAGGCGAGATTTCTCTTGCTCATCGCGGTGTACTTTTCCTCGATGAATTTCCCGAATTCGGCTCACGTGTCCTCGAAGTGATGCGCCAACCGATGGAAGATAAACGGGTCACCATTAGCCGTGCACAAGGTTCGTTGACCTTCCCTGCCAATTTTCAATTAATCGCGGCCATGAATCCCTGCCCTTGCGGCTACGCAGGAGACCCAGAGAAAGCCTGCACCTGCTCCCATCAAACTGTGACGCGCTACCAAAAGCGGATTTCTGGGCCGATGCTCGACCGCATCGACATCCACATCGAAGTGCCGAGAGTTGATTTTGAGAAATTGTCCGATAATAGACGGGGAGAGGCTTCGGAAGATATCCGTGTTCGGGTAGATGAAGCACGTTCACGTCAACGCGCGCGTTTCTCTGGTCTCAACAATGGGGTGATGACCAATGCTGATATGCGCGTCACAGAAGTACGTCAATTTTGCGAATTAGATGTTGAGGGGCAGACTCTTATCAAGGCTGCAATGACCCAGCTTCAACTATCCGCGCGAGCCTATCATCGCATCCTGAAATTGGCGCGCACTATTGCAGATTTGGCTGGGAAGGAAAGTATCCAATCCACACATCTAGCGGAGGCGTTGCAGTATCAGCCGAAGGGGATGATAATGTGACATTTTAAACTTTAATACAACGCCCATGCTCTATAAAAAAGGATAATATGATAAGATTACTTTTATCATATTGTCAAACTCGGGTTGTAAAAGTGTGCTGAGAAAATAGAATCGCCATCTTTTTTTCAATTAAGCCCCATTTCTGAGAGAATTAGCTTTCTGAAATATATGGTAAAACTCAAATCCAATCATTTGTAAATTCGGTAATAAAAATCACACGGTACTGATATTTTGCAACAAACAATTACTAGAGCATTTTTATTTTCACATTAGCCCTCATGCAAAAGTCTGTTTTATCCATGCTTTCTGCGTTACCCTCGGCGCAGGCTTCTCAGAAATATGCCGCCGCACTAAGTATGCTACGCGAAGGGCGGCTAAGCACTTATGCAAGAGGTCTATCACAAAAACTGGTGCTTTACATATCTAGAGATACTTAAATGATTGCTCTTTCAGTTTTAATAATGATTTTTGGAACTATAGTTTTTATTCCTTGCGTTTTGGGTAAAGGTGTTGTTGTTGATTTAGCCAAATCGTTCGATAAACTCTTTGATCGCCCCTACATGTTTCCTTTGTTTTCAGTTGGGATTGTGAGAATTTCACTGCCTATAATCTTAACAATAGGCAGTACAACCTTCTGGTATTCTTGGTCGGTTAGCACATTGAAAACTAAAATACCTTTATTAATAGTATCTTCTATATCAATAGTGTCAGTGGGTCTAATCAATTTGATATATCAGTATTTGCTACGTTCACCCTTACATAATCACTCTACACCATTAAAAATGGTATTTTACATTGTTCTGTTTGTGAGCCTTCTAGGTTCGATGGGTTTAGTTTGGATTCCTCTTGTTGTTTTTTTCGCAAGTCGGATTTGGAGATTATTAGTAAATATGCCATTACTAGTATCTGGCATCAGTGGCTATATTTTATTTAATGCGGGCTTATTTTTATTTCTTATAACCAATCAATGAAAACATCTGGTCTACATCTTTTGGAATAAATCAGGAGAAAAGGAATGCGTCTTAGCAAATCTGGTATTCAGACCCTGCGCGAAGCTCCGTCCAATGCTCGGACGGAGGGGTTCGCCTGGCTTGTTCGCGCGAGCTACTTGACACGCGAGAATGAAATTACAGCCTTGGGGCAACGAGCGATATCCCGCCTACAGAGAGAAACTGAAAGGGGGCAAAAATCTGCTTCTCTCTTTCATGATATTAAGCTCCCTATCATTGAAACAGACGATAGGGAAATCCATTTTGCTATTCCTACGGGTAAAGCAATAGCACTGCAATGTTCAGCGTGTCAATACGCTGCCCGCAAAGACTTGGCACGCTTCACAAAAGAAATACCCTTGCCAGAAGATAAGCAACCAACTGAAAAAGTTCTTACACCCAATTGCTACACCATCGAGGCATTGGCAGATTTTCTCAACATCCCCACAAAGAAGACCGCCAAAGCCATTATGTTAACGCGTCTCTCAGATAAGAAACTGATTTTTGTTGTGGTGCGTGGTGATATGCAACTCAGCGAAGCGAAATTGAAGAAATATATAGGCGATTTTCAACCTGCTACCTATGAAGAAATATCTGCCACAGGTGCATCTGCGGGCTTCGCTTCACCAATTGGACTAAAAAACGCACTGATCGTGGTTGATGATCTCATTCCTCAGTCCCCTAATCTTGTTGCGGGAGCAAATGAAGAAGGCTATCACCTGCTCAACCTCAACTATGACCGCGATTACAAAGCCGAGATCGTTGCAGATCTGGTCGAAGCCAATGCAGGTGATACTTGCCCAAACTGTGACGGGGCACTCGAACTCTTCAAAACCGACCTAATCGCAGAAACAAAAGATGGGAAAATAACACTTCATCCCGCCGACCTGCTTCAGGCTTTGGCAGAAACCCACCATGATGAAAATGGGCTAACCATCCCCTTAGCAGCCGCACCCTATGATATTTATTTGATGGTCATTCCCGGCAGAAAAATGGATACAATCTCTGTTGCGAGTGAGTTGTATGAAAAATTGCAGAATGCGGGCTTTTCCGTGCTTTACGACGACCGCGATACTCACGCGGGAGTCAAATTTAAAGATGCCGATTTGATTGGCCTCCCCCTACGCATCACTCTTGGCGAACGCGGCTTGAAAGAAGGCAATGTTGAAGTCAAATTACGCTCTGCGAAAGAGAAAGAGTTGGTTGCGTTGGATGCTGTTGTCAATTATGTGGATGAACTTTTGAGATAGATTGTGGATATGAAACCGCTTCGACTTGATACTTCGACGCGGCTCAGTACGCAGTTTGGGCTTGAGTGCCGCACCCAAACAGATTCGCGGCATGGGCAAGTGAAGGCTTACACCAAGAAAACGTTGATTAATGGCATGCAAGTTGAGGTCAAGTGTGGCGCGGTTTTTAATCCAAGAAAAATGATTTAGTCCCTCTCCCACATCCCAGTAAACAAAACAGCATATTCGCAAAACGCAAAAGTCAGGGAAAACCTGCCAGATTTCTTGAAGTTTTCTACTTTAAGAAAGTCCTGGAAAGAAAACTTATTTGTTGACTCTTACAGAAAAACACGTTAGGATATAGCTTCTAATATATCTGTGATATATTAGAAGCTTTGTTTACTAAACCCCCATTTTTTATAAAAAGGAGATTTACGAGTGACTGGATTACCAAAGAAAGCCAAAGCTGTCGTTATTGGTGCGGGCATCGTAGGGAATAGCGTTGTTTACCATCTTGCAAAATTAGGCTGGAAAAACATTGTTCTGCTGGATAAGGGACCACTCCCCAACCCCGGTGGTTCTACGGGGCATGCCTCAAATTTTATTTTTCCTGTTGACCATACCAAAGAAATGGCGCAACTTACTGTAGATAGTATGAATCAGTATAAAGAGTTAGGCGTTTTCACCGAGTGTGGTGGGATAGAGGTTGCTCGCACCGAAGAGCGCATGGAAGAATTTAGGCGAAGAATGGCTTCGGCAAAAGCTTGGGGCATAGAATCAAGACTGATTACGCCCGAAAAAATCAAGGAATTGGTGCCTTATATTGATGAAAGCATTCTTTTGGGTGGTTTTTATTCGCCAGGCGTTGGCGTAGTGGATTCTCTCCACGCGGGAACACTTATGCGTGAAAAAGCGACAGAATTGGGCGCGCTCAGCACATTCCCGAATACCGAGGTTTTAGACCTTGAAGTAGAAGATGGACACATTAAGAGCGTGACCACCGAAAAAGGTGTGATAGAAGCTGAATATGTTGTGATTGCCTGTGGTGTTTGGAGTCCGCGTATTGCTGAAATGGCTGGAGTAGATATTCCTCTGATGCCTGCTGTTCACCAAATGCTTACTGCTGGTCCTATCCCGATGCTTAAAGATACGGTCGGAGAAATCGAATACCCTATCGTTCGAGATATGGATCCCCTTATGTACGAACGCCAAAGCGGAGACAGCATGGAAGTTGGCTCTTATGCTCACCGCCCCATTCTGATGGAGCCAGATGATATTCCCTCCATCGAAGAATCTGCTCTTTCTCCAACAGAATTGCCTTTCACGGAAGATGACTTTGCGCCTCAAATGGAAGATGCTCTAGAACTTATGCCCGAAATTTTGGCAGATGAAAAAGTAGGCGTTCGCCACGCCATCAACGGCTTGCTCTCTCTAACCGCAGATGCTATGCCTATGATTGGTGAGATTCCCGGCGTTAAGGGTTTATGGTCTGTAGCCGCAATTTGGATTAAAGAAGCCCCCGGGTTTGGTCGTGCCGCCGCTGAATGGATGGTAAAAGGTGCCTCGGAAATAGATATTCACGCTTCAGACATCTCCCGTTGCTATGAATATGCTCGTACCAAGACACATGTTATAGACCGCACTTCAGAAGGGTGGATTAAAACCTATGGCATTGTTCACCCCCGCGAGCAATGGGAATCGAATCGCAATGTCCGTGTTAGCCCCTTCTATCCCCGCGAAATAGAGTTGGGCGCAGTATTCTTTGAGACCGCTGGTTGGGAACGCCCGCAGTGGTACGAATCCAACGAAAAATTATTAGAAGAATTTGGCGATAAAGTCATCGACCGTCCCCACGAGTGGGATTCCCGCTGGTGGTCGCCCATTACAAATGCCGAACATCTGGCTATGCGTGACCGAGTTGCTATGGTTGATCTGACTGCTTTTGCCATTTTCGATGTCTCCGGAGCAGGCGCATTAGACTATATCCAAAAAATGGCAGTAAATCAAATGGATGTTGCAGTTGGCAGAGCAGTATATACCCCGCTTCTGGACGTAAACGGTGGCTTCAAAGCTGATTTGACTATCATGCGAACTGGCGAAAACGCCTTCCGTATTGTCACTGGTGGTGGAGATGGCGCACGCGATAAAAAATGGTTCACTGACCATCTTCCCGAAGATGGCTCTGTACAATTTGAAGACAGAACATCAGCCTTCTGCACAGTAGGCGTATGGGGACCCCATGCACGCAAGCTTTTAGAAAAAGTGACAAGAGACGATGTCTCTGATGAAGGTTTCCCCTTCGGCACTGCCAAGGATGTCACCATTGGCACAGTCAAATCCTGGGCATTACGCATCTCTTATGTTGGCGAACTGGGCTGGGAAATTTCCGCTCCAATGGAACATGGTCTAAAACTCTGGGACACACTCTGGGAAGCCGGACAAGAATTTGGCGTTACCCCCGTAGGCATCGGCGTATATGGCACAACCGCACGTCTTGAAAAAGGCTACCGCCTAATGAGTGCCGAGCTAGAATCCGAGTACAATCCCGTTGAAGCCGGATTAGCACGCAAATTTATAAAACACCACGACTTTATTGGCAAAGAAGCCTATAAAAAAGCCCGCGAAGAAGACCCCGCCGCCATTCTCTGCACCCTCACCGTAGATGACCACACCTCCAAATCTGGCGTTCGCCGCTATATGCAAGGGAAAGAGCCAATTGTCACCCCCGAAGGGGAAAGCATCGTAGATAGCCACGGAAGAGGCTCTTATGTAACCACTGCAGGAAGCGGTCCCTCTGTAGGCAAGATGATATTACTCAGCTATTTGCCGCCCCAATATGCAAAAGAGGGCACAAAATTGGCTGTGGAATATATGAACGAACGCTATCCTGTAACCGTTGCAGTTGCCGGAAGCAAACCGCTCTTTGATCCAAATGATGAGCGGATGAAATGCTAACTGGATAATTGTAAACCTGACAGGTCTTAGAGACCTGTCAGGTTTTTGAGATGGTTCGAATTGGATGAAAGGATGCGGGACGAACTTGACCTCAACTTGGGTGCTGACCCTCAACATTGTCGCTGGCGTAGACTCTCTTGCGATGTCCACGCCACGCAGATGCTTGGGTTCAGCACTCAAGCCAAAAACACGTGCGTCGCGAAGCGTCCCATCACATTTCAAATAACCGATATTTGAATCATCCTAATCTTTAGTTTTTTTCAGTTCTTTAAGGAAACCAAAAATGAATATACTTGTAAGCATTAAACGAGTCCCGCTCACGGGTCAGAAAATAATCCTTACCGAAGATGAGCAAAAGATAGAAACGCGGTATCTCGGTTTCGCCGCCAGCCCACATGAAGAATGTGCGGTAGAAGAAGCTGTGCAGATTATAGAGAAACACGGGGGAAGTTCAACCGTGTTGACGCTTGGTACAGAAGATGCTATTGCACAAATGCACGAAGCTATGGCTATAGGCGTAGATCAAGGCGTTCTTTTAGAGACCGATGGGCGCGAGTGGGGAGCAATGGCAACCGCTAAAGCAATTGCCTCTGCTGTTCGTGCGCAAGAAGAAGAAGCGGGTGAAAACTTTGATATTCTCTTTTTTGGCAACGAATCTGCAGATATAGGTGGCTATCAGGTTGGCATCCGTGTTGCTCACGCGCTTGACCTCCCCTGCGTGACTGGCATCAAGGAGATCGAAATCGAAGATGGCAAAGCAAGCGTTAAACGAGAAATCTCAGATGGTTGGGAGATTTATGAAGTTCCCTTGCCGGCTGTTTTTACAGTTAAAGAAGGTATTAACGTGCCACGTTATCCTCCGATGATTGGCAAATTAAGAGCCAAAAAGAAGCTGCTTACTCGCATTGAACCGGAATGGAGCGAAGACGGTGTTGAGAAAATCAGGCTCAAAACGCCAGAAGAACGAGGAAGCACTGTAGAAATTCTCGGTGAAGGCGTAGGTGCAATTCCACGAGTTATTGAAGTACTTAGAGAAATAGGAGTGATTCAATCATGATACTAGGATTGATAGAACACGCTCAAGGGGCATTGAGCGAAAGAACATTAGAAACGCTCACTATAGCACGCACTCTTGCCAAGGATTTGGATACGCCATTAGAAGCTATTCTGATTGGCGAAGAAGTCAAGGATTTGGCAGATGAACTATCGGCTTATGGTGTTTCTCGCGTTCATCTAGTTCAGCATGAGGGTTTAAAGGATTATGCACCGGATGCTTGGGCGCAGAGCATTGTTCAGCTTGCCGAAGCGCAAAGCCCACGCGCAGTTTTTGCCCCAAGTAGCGAGCGCGGAAACGAAGTTTTAGCTCGTGTTGCCGCTCGAATGGACTTGCCTATGGTTAGCAATTGTATAGAAATTCAACCTGCCGGCGAAGCCTATAAAATTACACGGTCGCGTTGGGGCGGTAGTCTCCTGGAAGAAGCCAATTACACTGGAAAAATAAAATTATTTACCGCAGCCCCCTTTATGGTTTCGCTTGAAGAAGCACCCATTGAAGGCGAACTTGAGCAGAATGTGGTCACACCGACCTTGGACGATAAAGATTTTCGCGTCCGTGTTACTGGGCGCGCTCAAGCAGAAGAAGGCGTTTCTATCACAGATTCCGCAGTAGTTGTTGGCGGTGGACGTGGCGTTGGTAGTGCAGAAGGCTTTGATGTCTTGGAAGAGTTAGCAGAACTTCTGGACGGCGTTGTCGGATGCTCGCGTGTTGCCACCGATAGTGGATGGCGTTCTCACTCCGTCCAAGTTGGACAAACAGGCTCTCGAATTTCACCTGATCTTTATATCGCTTGTGGAATCAGTGGTGCCACTCAGCATTGGGTAGGTTGTATGGGATCGCAGAAAATCCTGACCATTAACACAGACCCAGAAGCGGCAATGGTCACCAAAGCTGATTATGCCATCATCGGTGATTTGCATGAGGTTCTTCCGGCGTTGAGCGAAGAACTTAGGAAAATAAAATAGCAACTAATTTATCAGACTCAATTCCACGCCAAACTTTCAGGGCATCGAAAGTTTGGCGTGGTTTTTTTAACCCATATTCTTCTTAACTCCATACCTCCATTCTCATATAATCTCGACCATTAGGTGACTCCCGAATTAAAATTATCCCTTTTTCTAATTGCGTATTTCGTATTGCATAATATTTGACCTTACGCAACACGAGTTTTGGACAATTATTTTCTTGGAATCGTCGAATCTTCTCAAGTTTTCGGAGCAACTATCTTTTTGACTCATAACTGATACCATAAATATAGTGGAAAAGCCCTGTTTTACCTTGTTTTTTCCAGATTTGGCGGTGTGTACTTTAGGGCTACCCCCATTTTTTTGAGAAGATATTCTTTTGAGTCAGAAATCTTCCGATTTTTGCTCTGGGAAATTAACGCCGGGAGACGTTGTCTCATATTGAGAATTACTGAGTGGGGAGTGTTTTGTTTGACAAGCTAGAACTCCTCTGATATATTACAGATATACAACAAAGGTACTAATGCCCTCCAGATTTTTTATTTGCTAAACACAGAATAAAATAAAGACCTCCTCTTATAGCTATAGAGGGAACAGGCAATACGTAACGATATTTATTTTTTCTTGCCTGTGAAGTCCGGTGACTCAATTTGAGAATTCCGGCGCTGTCCCGCAACTGTGAGTTAGTTTGATAGTTTAGTAGTTCGTTAGTTGGGTAGTTAGCGAGGTAATTTTCTACCCAACTACCCAGAACTATCCAACTAATAAGCCAGACCAATTGTCTTTGTAAAAGAACTGCCCCTTCGAGGAAAGAGCAGCATTGCTTTTTCCTTTTTTCTGTTAAAAACGCACTTCCGTTGCTCATAATCTTATATGAGTTTTTCAAGTGCTTTTTCGCGATTTGCAAATTTATTCGCCAAAGTTTTCCAGCGTTTTAGCAAATCAGGATAACCGTATTTTTAAATTTCCAAAGGAGGTGCAGTCAAAAAAACACAAAGTGCACGGTATTTCCCAGCTATGTTTTATAAAACACTATCTAGAAGGAGTAAAGAATGAATTTCAAACGATCCAACCTATTCTTAATTTTAACGATTCTGTTGTCTCTGTCTTTGGTGCTAGGCGCGTGCACACCCGAAGCAGTTTCTGAAGAACCTGCTGCTGAAGAAGCTGTTGCCGAAGAGCCTGCCGCCGAAGAAGCTGTTGCCGAAGAGCCTGCCGCCGAAGATATGACCTTCAAATTGGGTCTTATGGGTCCTTATAGTGGTCCTAGTGCTCAGACTGGCGCACAATTCAAAGGTGGTGCTACCATCGCCTTGGAAGCGTATGATTACCAAATCGGTCCTTATACAATTGAGCCTGTTTGGGTTGATTCCCAATCTGATCCTGCCAAGGCTTCTCAGGCTTATGAGCAAGCAGTTGTACAAGATGGCATTCAAGCTGGCGCACTTAACTGGCATAGTTCTGTTGCTGTGGCTGTGATGGAAGTTACTGCTAAGCATCAGATTCCACATATTTTTGGTTTTGGTGCTACCGAAAAAGTCAATGAGACTTTTGCCTCTGATACTGAGAAATATGGATATTGGAGCATGAAAGGTTGGCCCACACCCGCAAAATTGGGCACTAAATATGTTGATGCCTTGGAGTATTATATTGAGCAAGGCGTATACACCCCCGAAGCAAAAACAGTCGCCATATATGGTGAAGACACTGACTGGGGTCGCAGTTTTGGTGCTGGCGTAATTGAACTCTTTGAAGCAGCCGGCTGGGAAGTTGTATCTGAAGAGTATTTCCCGCTTGAGCAAACAGAGTTTTACCCATTCCTCAACAAGCTCAAAGATCTCAATCCGGCTGTTATTGCTGGTACAAGTACGGCTCCCCCATCGATCACCGCTTTAATCAAGCAAGCTGATGAGGTCGGTTTGGAGAGTCTGATCATTGCTGATGGTCTTGGTTGGGTTGATTTCTGCTCCCTAACTGGTGATTCCGCCACCAATGTTATTGATCAGATTGCTGGTTGGTCTAGCGATGCTGGCTTTGCTTTTGCCGAAGAATTTGAATCACGCTACGATTTGGCTCCCAGCACTTCCTCGGCTGGTTTGGCTCATGATGGGACCAAGATGTTCATGGAAATCGCTCAGGCTGTCTATGATGAGCATGGTGAACTGACAAGCGAATTGATTCAGCAATTTGTTGAAGAAAAAGTTTGGACTGGTGAATGGTCAATGACCGATGGTTTGGTTATGGTTGAGTATAAATACACTGCTGAAACCACACCTGATCCCGTTGTTGGACCTGGCTTTTACACATTCCCCGTTTTGCAGTATTCCTTTGAAGGCGGCAAATGCTTAGGCAAACCGATCTTCCCAGTTGAGGGTGCTGTTCAGGAACTCCAAGTTCCCTAAATTTGAATGTTTCAACAAAACCTGACAGGTCTATCAAGACCTGTCAGGTTTCAAATCATTAGGTTGTTTACGGTACGAAGTGTCCACAACGCGTACCAAGCCTAATTTCATGTGCGAAGCGGGGAGGTTTGGGGGCGAAAAGATATTGAAGATGGCACGATGTTGATTTGGTGTAAAAATGTTGAGGCATCCGCTTTTCCCCAAAAACAGTTGTTTATTTCAGTGAGGTCAGAATATGCTAATACTTGATACAAAGGAAGTTACCAAAAGATTTGGTGGCTTGACGGCTGTCAATCAGGTTTCTATGCAAGTTGAGGAGGGTCAGGTTTATGGTTTGATTGGTCCCAACGGCGCGGGGAAAAGCACTTTTATAAATTCTATTGTGGGGAGATTTCCGCCTACAGAAGGTGTGGTTTATTTTAATGGGGAAGAGACTACCGGTTTATCGGCAGAAATAATGTGCCATAAGGGGATGGCTAGAACTTTTCAGATTCCTCGTCCTTTTCCGCAATTAACCGTTTTAGAAAATGTTAAGGTGGGCGTTATTTTTGGTTCAGTTGATAAAGACCCTATGCCAGCAGATGAGCGCGCTAGAGAAATTCTAAAATTTGTTGATTTTAATTTGCCCATTGACACACCGGCTGATCGCTTAAATGCTGTTCAACTTAAAAGCATAGACTTAGCGAGAGCACTTGCCTGCAAACCGAAGTTGCTTCTTTTGGATGAATTGGCATCAGGGCTAACTCCGGGGGAATTGGACACAATTATGTCTCTAATTTTGAAAATTAGAGATCAAGGCATAAGCATTATTGCCGTTGAACATATTATGCGTGTGATTAAGGGGATTTGCGATACCGTTATGGTCATCGAATACGGCACTACAATAGCTGAGGGAACACCAGACGAAGTTTTGAATAATCCCGAAGTGATTAAAGCCTACTTGGGAGAAGAGGAGGCAGAGAATGCTTGAACTTAAAAACATTAATGCTGGTTACGACTTTCTCCAAGTCTTATGGGATGTTTCTTTCCGTGTAGACGAGGGTGAACTTGTCGCGCTGATAGGTCCCAATGGTGCTGGAAAATCAACCACGCTTCGTACTATTGCTGGGTTAATTAAGCTAAAATCTGGAGAAATTCTTTTCAACGAGAAGGTGATTAACGATAAGCCTACTCATTTAATTAGTCAGATGGGCATCAGCTATGTTTCGGAAAAGCTTAATCTTTTTACTGGAATGTCTGTTCGAGAAAACCTGATTTTGGGTGCGTATGCTATTCGCGATAAAGAAGTTCAACTTGAAACATTGGCTTATATTTTTGAGCTTTTCCCCCGTTTGGAAGAAAGAAAAGATCAACTGGCAGGTACTATGAGCGGCGGCGAGCGCAAAATGTTAGCCATAGCGCGCGGCATGATGTCTAAACCACAATTGATGTTGGTAGATGAACCCTCTCTTGGGTTGCAACCTAATCTAACTCAGGATGTTTTTAGCGCATTGATACAGTTGCGTGAGAGGGGGGTAACTGTTTTGCTTGTGGAGCAAAATGTAAACGCGACTCTGAGTTTTAGCGATCGAGCTTATGTTCTTGAGCAAGGCAAAATTGTGATGGAAGGTCCAAGCAAAGAAATTAAGGCAAATAAACACGTTAGAAATGCTTATTTGGGCATTTAGAGAGAATCATCAACCTCACAAATACGGGTGGGGTGCTACGCGAAGTCACGCGAAGAAACACAAAAAAGTTTTTCTCCGCATAATCCGTACAATCCGTGTACAAAACGTAAATACCACCAACGAGTTTAGATAAGGAGAACCCCATGGCAAAAAATTCGAGCGCAAGACCTTTGATGTCTCGTATTAAAGATAATCTGCCCATTGTTGTTATAAGCATTTTTTCACTAATCCTCTTCGTTGCCATTTATATCGAAGGCGGAAACGCTCAAATTTTCAATACCATTATTACGGGTGGTATGTGGGCTTTATTGGCTGTTGGATTGGCTCTCGTTTTCGGCGTTATGAATATCCCACACTTTGCTCACGGTGAATCTTTTATGATTGGTGCTTATGTAGCCTATTTTACATTTACGCCTATGCAAGAGTATTTATACACAAATCCTAATAAATTTCTCAGTGCGATAGCTCCCCTAGGGGCTATTCTAACGGCTGGCGTAGCGGGGGCAATTCTAGGGATTATTATTGAGCAACTCATTTTTGCACCATTACGACGTAGAACGAAAAAAGACTGGATAATGAACGCGTTTCTGTTGACAGTGGGTATATCCTTCGTACTTTCAAACGGAGCAAATCTCGTCTTAGGTCCAAATTTTCGCGGTATCTCTCGTTATTGGGATGTAAAAGCTGTCGAGATTGGCGGGGCTTATATGTCCGTAGATAGGCTGATTGCCTTTGCTATCTCTATGGTCACAATTGGTGCGCTCTGGTTCTTTTTGCGTCGCACGCGTGTAGGACGGGCAATTCGAGCGGTATCCCAAGATGAAACTGGAGCACAACTTGTCGGGATTAACCTTAATTTTATACAAACGCTGACATTTTCCCTAGCAACCGCCATGGCTTCCATCTCAGGCGCATCCTTGCTCTTCCTATTTCAAGCCTACCCCACAGTGGGGGGAACGCCCCTGTACTATGCTTGGTATGTGGTTATGATGGCTGGACTTGGAAATGTAGTTGGAGCCATTATTGGTGGTTTCATCGTTGCCTTATTGCAAACAGCCACGCAACTATTTGTTGCCGTTTCGTGGACAACCGTTTTCCCCACCGTAGTCATGATCATTGTCTTGCTAATAGCTCCATCAGGAATTTTTGGCAGTGAAGTTAAAGGTGTTCAGGAACAGTAAAAATCTAAACACAAAGGTCTCAAAGGGACTCAAAGAAAAAACTTTGGTTTTCGTTTTTCCCCTTAGAGAATCTTCGTGAACTTCGTGTTTAAATATTTTGAATCTCGGTTTATCCGAATCAGGAGAAATATAGAGATGAATTCAGGTAAAGTAGCACAAGAACAATCAAATAGCTGGAATAAATTTGTAGAATTTATCAACAAACTTGGCTTTAATCCTCTGGGATTAGCCCTACTGATTATTATTGCCGTCTTACCCACCACCACCCCATATTTTCAGCAGGAGTATATCGTCCGTTGGATGATTATGGGTGCATTTCTGGCAGCACAATCTATCGCATTTGACTTTACATCGGGCTATATCAACATTGTCAACTTTGGCTTCGCCGCCCTGTTAGGGGTGGGTGCTTATGCTTCCGGCATTTTTGCGAACACAACACCTTTTATCGCCGTAGCACCCGGTCTAAATCCTTGGATTACTATCTGGTTGGGAGCCATAGTAGCCGGGCTGGTTGGCTTCGCCTTAGGCATCCTGACATTGCGCCTGCGTGGCATCTTTGCCGCCGTGATGGCTTGGTTTCTAGGTATTGCATTGATGGGATTGGTCAACAACTGGACAGCCCTTACACGTGGTCCCTTGGGCATGAACCCACGAAAATTTCTCGAAACCACCAATAACTTACCTTATTTTTACATTATCTTTACCATGATGATAGGGATTTACATTACCCTAAAATTGGTTACTCGCTCCCATTATGGTCTCGCCTTCAAAGCCATTGGGCAAAACTTAGATGCCGCCCGCGCTTCAGGCATCAACCCCATCCGCTATCTGGTTTTCAACTTCACGCTATCTGCCTTCTTCGCCGGCTTTTTAGGCGGTTTCTATGCTCACTATTTTGGCTCGCTAACCCCCTCAACCCTCATGCACACATCCAAGACTGTTGAGATTTTGGCAATAGCCTATATTGGTGGACGCGGCAGTCTTTGGGGTGGCATCGCAGTAGCTTTCCCCTTTGTGTTCCTCATCGAATTACTACGCACAAACTTCAGCGATCTACCGGGATTGCACTTGGTTATATACGGCGTGCTAATGATCGTAATTATGATTTATTATCCCGGTGGACTTGCAGGTTTTTACGATTGGATCAAGAGTAAGGTTCAAAGAAAATAGGATAAGAGAATTGGGACGCGCATGACCCAAACTTGCGTGCCGCCACCCCCCATCTCTCTGGCGTGAACAGGGAACACTCTTTAGAAAGAACATGGAGCATATAATGTTAAAAAACTGGATAGAATTCCTCTCCTCCGAAGACGTTCAAAAAATCCACGACACCAGCATGAAATTGCTAAAAAATATTGGCATAGAGTTTCCCGAAGAAAATGCCATTAGCATATTTCAGGAACACGGATTCAAAACCGAAGGGCAAACGGTTTATATGACCGAAGAGCAGGTTATGCAGGCAATTAAATCTGTTCCGGCGCAGTTTACGATTCACGCCCGCAATCCGCAGAGAAATATCAAAATAGGTGGCGGAAGACCAGTTTTTGCCCCGGGATACGGCGCACCTTTTTTGGTAGATTCTGAGACCGGAAAGCGAACGCCAACTCTCGAAGACTATCACAACTTGGCAAAGTTGGCGCATGCTCTCCCCAACCAAGATATGAGCGGGCACTTAATGGTTGAGCCGCAAGACATTCCCAGCGAAAGTGCTCATATTCAAATGCTCTACGCCAATATGTTGCACTCCGATAAGCCTTTCATCGGTAGTGCCGAAGGAGCGGCAGGGTCTCAGCACACAATGGAAATGGCTGAAATTCTCTTTGGCGGCGTTTTAGACAAGCCTGTCACCATAGGGCTAATTAACTCCCTCAGCCCTATGGGATTTGGCACCGAAATGCTCGAAGCATTACTCGCCTACGCCCGTGCAGGGCAGCCTGTGATTATAGCCGCGTTGATTATGGCTGGCTCCACCGGACCCATCACTTTGGCAGGTGTGATGGCATTACAAAATGCCGAGCAACTTGCCGGAATTGTGCTAACTCAACTCATCAATGCTGGCACGCCTGCAATCTACGGCTCGACCTCTACCAACGTAGACATGCGAACAGGCGCATTAGCAATTGGCGGACCAGAATTATCACTCGTCATCAGCGCACACGCACAATTGGCACGATTTTACGGATTACCATCTCGCGGTGGCGGTGCATTGACAGATTCCAGCGTTCTTGACGCGCAAGCGGGCTACGAATCGATGTTTAGCTTGCTGACCACTCTCAATAGAGGCATTGATTTTGTCTTGCACTCGGCTGGCATCCTCAGTTCCTATTTGGCATTTTCCTATGAGAAATTTGTGATGGATGATGAGCTTTGTGGCATGATGAGACACTATAAAAAAGGGATTGAAGTGACCGCCGAAACATTGGCTTATGAGATCATTGCCAAAGTCGGGCGCGATGGACACTATCTAGGCGAACCAGAAACGCTCAAACGCTGCCGTACCGAATTTTGGCAGCCCAATCTCTCTGATCGCAGTGGGTTGGAGGCATTCTGGCTAGACGCCCCCCAAAAAACCACTGCCCGCGCCCGTAAACGCTGGCAGGATTTGCTTGCCAAGCATGAAGACCCGTCACTTGACAAAACAATTGCTCGCCAACTTGAGAATTATGTTGAAGAACGGATGAACGAGTAAAAAACACAGAAATTTGACAAGCCTTAATTTCTTTGATATATTATCAATATATCACAAAGACCTTCTCTATTATAGAGTGAAGTCCGGTGCCTTATTAAAATTTGAGAATTCCGGCGCTGTCCCGCAACTGTAATTTAGTTAGAGAGTTTGATAGTTCGTTAGTTTCTTAGTTTGGTAGTTAGTAGCGCAATTTACTACCCAACTACTCAACTATCTAACTACTCAATTAACCGACTAATAAGCCAGACCTTATGTCTTTGTAAAAGTACTGTCCCTCCGAGGAGAGAGCAGAAATACTCTCTCCTTTTTGTGTTAAGGAATGAGAATTAAATAACTATTACATTTGTAAAATTGTTACATTGTTGGTTGAGCAGCGAAAGCACAGCATTTTCGTACGGTAGTGTATCAATAACATACCCTTATGGTAAACCGGAGCGGATTTATGAGGAATACTGCTTTTAGCAAGCCGTTTGGTTTCGATATGAATGACGGAAGTGCTGTCATTCTACTCAACCAGCACTATCCTTCCCTGCTCTAGCCGCTGTCCCCAGCGGCGAAATGTTGGGATATCCCATGCTGGGGACAGCGTGGGGAGCATGAGAGAAATATTTAAAGAAAGTGCTTTTCCCCCATCCATAATTTCAGTATCGCAAAAATTTTAATTGTGCTATTGTAAAAAAAATATAAAGAGGTAAAAAAATGGCTAAAAATCTTACTACCGTAGTCTCTTCAAAGACCCAAACTGTGGAAATTAACCGCAACAACCCCACAGTCATTATCGGGGAACGTATCAACCCCACTGGGCGGAAGCTGATGTTAAAAGCCTTGCAAAACGGCGATTTTGACATGGTGCGAACCGATGCCTTGTCTCAAGTTGCGGCTGGCGCAAAAATTCTGGATGTCAACGCTGGTGTTCCGGGCGCGGACGAAATCGCCTTGATGAAGCAGGTGCTTTCTACGGTAATGGAAGCTGTAGATGTTCCGCTGTGCATCGACACCGCCGATACTGATGCCCTAGCCGTCGCCCTCGAACTCTACGAAGGCAAAGCACTCATCAATTCCGTCAACGGCGAAGAACGCTCCCTCGAAACCGTGCTGCCCCTTGCTAAAGAACATGGTGCCGCACTAATTGCCCTGTGCATGGACGATGATGGTATCCCAGCCACAGCCGATGAACGCCTCGCAGTTGCCGGAAAAATCATTGAACGCGCCGGCAAACGGGGTATTCCTATAGAAGATATAGTCATCGACCCACTGGCATTGACTATGGGCGCAGACCACACCGCCGGATTTGTTGTAATGGAAGCCATTCAGAAAATTGTCGCTGAGTTTGGTGTGAATATCACGATGGGTGCTAGCAATATCTCCTTCGGTATGCCAGAGCGCAAACATATCAACTCCACTTTCATCGCTATGGCTATCCACGCCGGGATGACTTGCCCAATCACCAATCCCCTTGTCGCCCAAGTGGGAATCGCCGTTCTCGCCGCCGATCTTGCTATGGGACGCGATGAATATGGCATGAAATGGATCAAAGCATATCGGGCGCGACAGAAAGAAGAAGGAAAATAATTGGATTGGCACCGCTACGCACTTGATTTGGGCTGGGGTGCCGCACCCAAGCCGATTCGCGGCGTGAGCAGAAAAATGTCTACGCAGAGAAAATGTTGACCAAAGGCAAGCAAGTTAAAAGCACACTGCTCCGCTCCGCTTCGGTTGCAGGTGCGCGCGGGCTCGGCTTTTCATCCTATTAGAGGTAAAGATCATGAAAATAACAGATGCAGAGAAAGCTTATAGGCAAATCAAAGAGCAAATAGTTACGACAAAACTCCGCCCGGGTGCTCTTATCAGTGAAGCCGATATGATGAGTGAATTAGCGTTGGGAAGAACGCCCATCCGCGAAGCGATGAAGCAACTTGAGGCGGATAACCTTGTTAGCATCACGCCTCGGCGCGGTATGTTTGTAACCGACATCACGGTTACTGATTTGACGCAAATTTTTGAAGTACGCGTTGAAATTGAACCGCTGGCTGTTCGTTTGGCTGTCCAACGCATTAGCAAAAAAGAACTTGCTCAATTGAGATACCTTGCTGAGGAATATAAGGATGCCGACCCCACAGACACAGAAGCATTGCTCAAGTTAGACAGTGATTTTCATGCTTTATTGGCTGAAGCTGCTCATAATAAATTTTTGCTAAAAGACTTGATGCAATACTATAATTTGTCGTTGCGGATATGGTATTTAGCTCTTAATTATGCCCAGCCTAACGATATTGATATGGAAGCCCACCTTGAGATTCTCGAAGCTATTGAAGCTATGGATGTGGAAAAAGCCGAGAAACGTATGAGAAAACATATTCAAAAGTTCCATCAAACCATTAAGCAATACCTTTAATCAACTCTATTTTGGAGGACCCCCATGAGTGATATTTTAGCTGAACTTTCAACCGCTGTTATTGAAGGCAATGTTGACGACATGGCTGATTTGACAGAAGACGCGCTGGATGAAGATTTCAGTGCGCAAGACATTCTAGATAAAGGATTAATGCCTGGCATGGATCATGTCGGCGTTGAGTTCAAAGCCGGGAATATGTTTGTCCCCGAAGTGTTGCGCTCGGCACGGGCTATGCACAATTCAATGGATTTAATTCGCCCCCTGCTGGCTGAATCTGGCGCATCGATGACCGGCAAGATGATTATCGGTACCGTCAAAGGCGATTTGCATGATATTGGTAAAAATCTTGTCGGTATGATGTGCGAAGGCGCGGGCTTTGAAGTGGAAGACATCGGCAAAAATATCGAGCCGGAGGCTTTTGTTGAAGCTGTGAAAAAATATGAGCCAAATATTATTGGTATGTCGGCGTTGCTCACGACCACCATGCGCTCTATGGAACACACCATCAAAGCTCTGGAAGAAGCGGGCTTGCGCGATAAGGTCAAAGTAATAATCGGCGGTGCGCCAGTTACACAAACTTTTTCTGATCAGATTGGCGCCGATGGCTACGCATCTAACGCGGCTTCTGCGGCTGAGTTGGCGAAGTCCTTTGTTAATTAACAATTAAGCACGACCCCACAAATGCATGTGGGGTGCTACGCGAAGGACACGAAGATTCTCTAAGAAAAAACAAAAAAGTTTTTCCTTCGTGTTTCATAGTGTTCTTTGTGGTAAAGATTTTTAGTTCGACTTATCCGAATTAGGAGTTCAAAACTATGAGAGGCAATTACAAGGTAAATTCAGGAACCCGTTTTCGAATGCTCTCTGACGATCAATTAGAAGAGCTATTGGGCGGCGTACTTCACTTGCTGGAATATACCGGTTTGGAAGTACATCATGAAGAATCTTTAGAGATTCTAAAAAAGGCTGGCGCATGGGTAGACGGAAAACGCGTGCGTATCCCTTCCTATTTGGTGAGAAAATCTCTGGAACTCGCACCGCGCAGTTTCACGATTTTCTCTCGAGATGGCAATTCGGAAAACGATATTATTATCGGACCCGGACGAGCGCATTTTGGGCCTGGACCCACCTGCCCAAACTTCATTGATATTGAGAGCATGGATCGCCGTCCTTATGTGAAATCTGACGTGCCAAATGTCGCAAAAATGGTAGACGCGCTCCCCAATATAGACTTTTGCGAGTCGCTGGGAACCGTTGACGATGTTCACCATGATTTGGGCGCGCTCTACGAATTTGCAGGTATGTTCCCCAACACCAGCAAACCCATCGTAGCTTGGTCTTACGACAAAGATGATTCGGCAGGTATTCACGAAATCGCGATTGCCGAAGCAGGCGGTCAGGATGCCTTTGAGAAACGCCCCAACTATGTTCATTATTGCGAGCCGCTATCCCCACTCATTAGCACCGGGGAAGCTCTTGATAAATTGATTTTCGCGGCTACGAACCGCATCCCGCTCATTTTCACGCCCTGCCCGATTGCCGGTGGCACTGCGCCTGTAACGGCGGCTGGAATCATCACACAGGGCGCGGCTGAATCTTGGATGGGATTGGTCATCGCTCAAGCCATTCAACCCGGCCTGCCTTTCTTTATGGGTGGCGTATTCTCGGTGATGGATATGAGTGCAATGATTCTCTCCTATGGCGCGCCCGAACTCTCGCTAATGATGGCGGGATTAACCGACTTGGCACATTATGTTGGTTTACCCCTCTGGCAAACTGGCGGATGCACTGACTCGAAGACCTTCGATGAACAAGCCATTATTGAAGGCTCGCTCTCTGTCTTCTTCTCTGCCCTCTCTGGCGGGGATATGACTCACGATGTTGGCTATACCGAAAGTGCGATGACAGGCTCTGTTTTCCAATTATGCGCGATGGATGAAGCAATTGGTTATTCTCGCAGAATTACGCACGGTATCGAAGTCACCGAAGAGACATTGGCTGTAAAAGTGATTGATAATGTTGGTCCCAACGGACATTATCTGCGCGAGCAACATACTCGAGATCATTATAAAACCGAGTATTGGTATCCTAATTTGTGCAATCGCCGCAACTACGAAGAATGGGAAGAGGATGGCAAGAAAACCATGAAAGACCGCACTGTTGCCCGCGTTCACGAAATTTTAGCAACGCACAAACCCACGCCCATCAAACCTGAAACCGAAGAAGTTATTAAGAAGG